>Ga0315905_10000083_pt1 | contig 96919 bp, 98 predicted proteins | sample LakEriMetagenome_5_FD_203522 | JGI IMG/M metagenome (GOLD analysis project Ga0315905, IMG submission 203522) | Freshwater fungal communities from buoy surface, Lake Erie, Ohio, United States - Buoy 4 MA121 | ecosystem: Environmental > Aquatic > Freshwater > Lake | place: USA: Lake Erie, Ohio...
TGTAATGGATAATGAAATGTTCCAATCCCAATCCTGTGAAAAATTAGTTAATTTAATTGATGAATATATAGAAAAGGCTCAAGAAGAATTTTCTCCTGAATACTCAAAAACTATGGATAAACTTAGTGCGTTAGGTCTTTTTAGTACTAGTGGTGTAAAAATACCAGGTCAAACAAATATGTTTATCAGAGTTGAGGAAGTTGATCCTGAAACTTTGAAAGTAAAATACGTAGTTGGTAGAAATTCTTACTTTGGAGACCGTCAGTATGGTTTATCAACTCCTGATGAAGTAATTACAATGGCAACTCAGCCAGGTCTATTTAAACCAACTGAGTTTAGAATTGCTCCAGATCAATTGAAACGATAACGTTCTTTTAGAATCTCGTACAACCTGTATCCATCCTCATCATCAATATAGAATTGATTTTCATCGTAGATATCTGCGATTATAAATCCATCTTTTTCCTCAATCACATCAATAGATGTTAGTTGGTGAATATCATCGTAGAATGGACTTTCATCATCAAACAAAGTTGTTGTAGTGGTTGTTGTTTTTGGTTCTGTCTTGAACTCGTATTTTTTCAAACCTAATTCTTTAACCATATTTTTTCCTGCAACAATCGCTCTCTCAACATCATCAATACAAACAAATTCATTTGCTGTGTGCATGTTATAGTAACCACAAGACATGTTGATACAAGATAGGTCAGATAGTTGTTTAATCATCATGATATCTGTGTATGGATGACTCTGAACCATCATCTCATTTTTAAACCCACCTGTAATTGCTCGTAAAGAAAGATCAAAGAACTCACCATCTTTATCAAACAATACAGTTCCCATACAACTGTAAGAAATTAAGTGATCACCAGGTGCATCGTATTGTGTACAATAACCAACATCTTTTAAAAACTCTTTATCTACCAATTTTGATCCATGACAACCTGTTTCTTCTGATACAAAAAAAGCAACTTTGACTTTATCTAATTGACGAAGTAATTCTAAACAAATGTAGATACCACATTTGTCATCACCACCAATACCTGTTGGTCTGCCGTCTTTATCGTACGCCTTTAAACATAATACTTGTTCTGAACCAAAGTCTTTTCCAAAAGTGTAAGGACGAAGAAGATATTCTTCTTTTACATCAATAAGGTCAACAAGTTCGTGAACTGTATCAGTGTGAGAAATAAACATTGGGTAAAATTCTCCTTCACCCAATGTTCCTTTAACTGCGTATATGTTATTATGTTCGTCACAAGTAAGAGTAACCCCATCCATATCCCCAATGGTAGAAATCAGATATTCTACCATCTTACTTTCCTTATAGGTCTTAGTAGGGACAGATAAGAGTTCTTTAAATTTATTTAGATCCATTTCAAATTGTTTCTACAAAAGTAATTGATTAATTGTTAATAAAAAAATTAATCTTTCTTTTTTCTTGTTTTTTTGACTTTTTCTTCTTTATCAGAAACAATAACCTCATCATTTTCAACCTTCAAGATATAATCTTTGTTTTCTTCAATCTCCATCATTAGGATTTTTTCAGAAATTAAATCCTCAATCTTATCTTGGATTGCTCTTTTGATTGGTCGAGCTCCGAATGTTTCATCAAATCCTACTTTGGAAATATAATCAATTAAATCTTGATCATAAGTAAAAATATATTTCTTTTCTAAGACTCTTTTTAGTAGTCGGTCAACCTCAAGTTTTGTAATTACATCAATATGTTTCTTTTCAAGTGAATTGAAGATAATTACATCATCGATACGATTTAAGAATTCAGGGGCAAAGAATTTACTTAGTTCTTTTTTAAGAATTTCTCTTTTTTCCTCTTCTCTAACCGCGTCACTCTTACCTGTTTTAAATCCAACACCAGCACCAAAGTCTTGTAATCTTTTAACACCAATGTTAGAGGTCATAATAATCAAACAGTTCTTGAAATTGATTTTACGACCCAACGAATCCGTAATGTGTCCATCATCTAACAACTGTAAAAGTGTTGAGAAGATATCTTTATGTGCTTTCTCAATCTCATCAAACAACACAACTGAATAAGGTTTGTTTTTAACTTGTTCTGTTAATTGACCACCTTCATCGTGGCCTACATATCCCGGAGGAGAACCAATCAAACGAGAAATAGTATGTTTTTCTTGGTATTCACTCATGTCAACACGGATCATGTTATCTTCACTCCCAAAGATCTCTTTTGCCAACTGTTTTGCCAAGTATGTTTTACCTACACCTGTAGATCCTAAGAAAATAAATGAACCGATTGGTTTATTTGGATCCTTAATACCCATTCTATTTCTACGGATTGCCTTTGTAATCTTTAACACCGCTTCTTCTTGACCAATAACTTTTGAACTTAGATTATCTGTCAAGTTGATAAGGTTATTTCTTTCATCAAGGTTGATGTTTGAAATTGGAATTTTAGTCATGTTTGAAACTACCTCATAAACCAATTCTTCAGGGATAGTTCTTTTACTACTTCTAAGGTGATCCTCAAACTTTTTCTTTTCTTCCTCAAGTTTTGCAATCACACCTCTTTCACGATCACGAAGTTCCGCGGCTTGTTCGTAATCTTGTTTTTTGATTACGTTTATTTTCTCTTGTTTAATTTTGTTGGCTTCATCTTTTAGGTTCTCAATAACCTCAGGAAGTTTAATGTCAATTTGCATTCTTGCACCAACCTCATCCAAGATATCAAAAGCTTTGTCAGGAAACTCACGATCTGTAATATAACGATCCGCCAACTCAACAAATGTCCATAATGTTTCATCATCATAAGTCACTTTGTGGTGATCCTCATACTTTTCTTTACTCATCTTCAAAATCTCGAATGTTTCCTCTTTTGAAGAAGGATCAACCACAACTTTTTGGAACCTTCTTTCTAACGCACCATCTTTCTCAAAGTTTGTTCGGTACTCATCTAAAGTAGTTGCACCGATACACTGAATCTCACCTCGAGAAAGTGCTGGTTTGAGGATATTTGATGCATCTAATGAACCTGAACTGTTACCCGCACCTACGATTGTGTGAATTTCATCAATAAACAAAATGATGTTTGGAGCCACCTGAAGTTCCTCAATAATCACCTTCATCCGTTCTTCAAATTGACCACGATACTTTGTTCCTGCAACCAAAGAATTCATATCTAAAGAAACAATTCTTTTATCCATTAAATTCTTAGGACATTCACCATCATGAATCATCATTGCAAGACCTTCAACAATAGCAGTTTTTCCTGCACCTGGTTCACCAATAATAATTGGGTTATTTTTCTTTCTTCGAGATAAAATCTGAGCAATCCTTAGGATTTCTTTTTTTCTACCAACCACAGGGTCTAATTTACCCTCCTGTGCTAATTTGTTTAAGTCCTTGCTGAAATTATCTAACACAGGTGTTCCTGAATCAGACTTTTTTTTCGCTTTATCATTTCCTTCATCCATAAATTCTAACATACTTCTATTGTTTTACATTCAAAAACTAATAAATAAATTTAGAAAAGTCCAATATTGTTATTTTGTCAGTATAAAAAAAAATATACTGACATATTGACAGGTTTTATGGAATGGCATATATTTGGTAAAAAATGTGAAAAAATAAACATAAAAATAAAATGATTAAAAAATGGGAAAAATAATTGGAATTGACTTGGGAACGACTAACTCGTGTGTTGCTGTAATGGAAGGAAAGGAAGCGGTAGTTATTGCAAACAGTGAAGGAAAAAGAACCACACCATCTATTATAGGATTTGTTAAAGAGGGTGAAAGAAAAATTGGGGACCCTGCCAAAAGACAGGCCGTAACAAATCCTGATAAAACAATTTACTCGATTAAAAGATTTATGGGATCTTCTTTTGATGAAATTAAAAACGAAACATCAAAGGTCCCTTACAAGGTAGTTAAAGAAAATAACTCACCAAAAGTTCAAATTAATGATAGAACTTATTCACCACAAGAACTCTCAGCCGCAATTCTTCAAAAAATGAAACAAACCGCCGAAGACTATTTGGGTCAATCGGTTACGGAAGCAGTTATTACTGTTCCTGCGTATTTTAATGATGCACAAAGACAAGCAACTAAAGAAGCTGGTGAAATTGCAGGACTTACAGTAAAAAGAATTATCAACGAACCAACCGCAGCTGCTTTAGCTTATGGTCTTGATAAAATGTCTAAAGATATGAAAATCGTAGTATTCGACTGTGGTGGTGGAACTCATGATGTTTCCGTATTAGAACTTGGTGACGGTGTATTTGAAGTATTATCAACTGACGGAGATAGTCATTTAGGTGGTGACGACTTTGACCAAGCACTAATCGATTATTTAGTATCGGAATTCAAAAAAGAAAATGGAATGGACATATCTAAAGATCCTATGGCACTCCAAAGACTTCGTGAGGCCTCTGAGAAAGCTAAAATTGAATTATCTTCTTCACCTCAAACTGAAATCAACTTACCGTATGTAACAGCAGATTCCACAGGACCAAAACACTTGGTAATGACTATTACAAAATCTAAATTTGATCAATTAACACAATCTTTGGTAAATAGAACAATTGAACCTTGTAAAAGAGCAATGTCTAACGCAAATCTTACTGTTGGTGAGATTGACGAGATTATTTTAGTTGGTGGATCCACTCGTATTCCTGCGGTTCAAGAAGCGGTTAAAAACTTCTTTGGTAAAGAACCATCAAAAGGCGTAAATCCTGACGAAGTAGTTGCTTTAGGTGCGGCGATCCAAGGTGGTGTTTTAGCTGGTGATGTAACAGACGTATTGTTGTTAGACGTAACTCCACTTTCATTAGGTATTGAAACTATGGGTGGTGTGTTTACAAAATTGATAAGTGCAAATACAACAATTCCAACAAAAAAATCAGAAACATTCTCAACAGCCGCAGATAATCAACCAACAGTAGAAATCCATGTTTTACAAGGTGAAAGAGCGATGGCAAGAGATAACAGAACTATTGGTAAATTCCACCTTGATGGATTACCACCAGCAAGAAGAGGAACTCCTCAAATTGAGGTAACTTTTGATATCGATGCAAATGGTATTATTAATGTATCTGCGGTTGACAAAGCAACTAACAAACAACAATCAATCCGAATTGAATCATCTTCAGGTCTATCAAAAGAAGAAGTTGAGAGAATGAAACAAGAAGCTGAAATGAATGCTGAATCCGATAAAAAATTGAAAGAGGAAGTTGATACTTTGAACTCGGCAGATTCATTAATTTTCCAAGTTGGTAAATCTATGGAAGATCTTGAAGGTAAAATCACCGAAGATGAAAAAACTGAAATCAACTCATCAATTGATAAATTAAAATCCGCTTACGACAAGAAAGAAATTTCAGAAGTAAAAGTTTTAATGGAAGAGGTTAATAAAAAATTCCAAACCATAAGTCAGAAGTTGTATGAACAAACAAACAACGCTGAAGTAACAGAAGAAGACTTTGCAAACGTAGAGTTCGAGGAAGTGAAATAATCTCTTAAATTTTAAAGTTAGAAATCCACCTTCGGGTGGATTTTTTTTTTTTCGTATATTTATAGCTATGGAGTCATGGAGAAAATTTGCAGAATCTTTGGAACTAACAAAAGAGTTAGAAAAAACTTATTTAAAAATTAGAAAATTTTTTCAAAAAGAAGGGTGGACACAAAAGGATATTGAAAAACCTCCGTATTATCCTGAAGAATTAATGTTTTATCACAGAAGCATCCAACCATTGATTCGGGAAATAGACCAAACAATTAGAGATTATGGTTTTGATGTTGACGGAACCGAAGTTGGTTATTATATTATGGATAAACTTCGTCATATCGATGACATAACCCCACTAACAAAACCAAATGGCGATAACAAGTGAATTAATTAGCGGAACTACAATTTTAAATGAAGTTCAATCATCAAATATTGTTAGAACACAATATGATACAATAACCAAAAAAATGATTGCTGAGTTTAAAAACGGATCAAGATATGAGTACAGTGATGTACCACATCAAACGTACACTCAATTTAGGATGGCAGAATCTCAAGGAAACTTCTTTAACAAAAATATTTCCAAAGCCCATACATATAAGAAACTATAATTAGAAAGTATTTATCTGTATGGATACTTCAGAAATTATAAAAAGTTTTGAATCTCAAGACAATCTTAATCCTAAAATTTGGGAGAAGGAAGGTAAGTCATACATGATGAGACCTGAAGTAAGAGAGAAACTTTTAGAAACCGCAAATGTCTTTATAGATTTTTTAGGTGTTGATGTAATTGTGACCGATATAATTATGATCGGATCATTAGTCAATTACAATTGGTCAAAGTTTTCAGATATAGATTTACATATAGTGGTAAATTATAATCAATTCCCAAACAACTCACAAGAATTATACGTTGAATTTTTTGATTTAAAAAAAATAATATTTAATGATCGACACAATATAAAATTATTTGGGTACGATGTCGAATGTTTCGTTCAAAGCGAAAGTGAGACAACTTTTAGTAGTGGTATATATTCTGTTCTGTATGATATGTGGGTTAACGAACCAAAAAAATCTGAAAACAAAAACATTGATATTGATCTTCTTAAGGAAAAGGCAAATCAATGGATGAGAATTATTGATGGTGTAGTTGATAATATCGGCGACGAGGATCCTGATGAGATCAAACGTTTGGTTAAAAAATACAAAGAAAAATTAAAGAAATTCAGAAGTTGTGGACTTGAAAAAAACGGAGAGATGTCCTTAGAAAATTTAGTATTCAAATTACTAAGAAGAAATGGGTACATTGAAAAGTTATACGAATTGCCAACGGATCTTATAGACAAAAAATTGTCGATGAAACAATAAAAATCCGTAATTAAAAATAATTACGTTTATCGATATATTTATTAAGAAAAAATAATTTACATTAAATAACACAAATATGGCAGGACTTAGACCTATTGGAAGTGAAAAACTTGAGGGAATGGATAAAATCAGACGAATAATGGAAATTGCTCGTTACAATGAAAATATTCCTCAATCAGTAAATGAGACAAAGTCATCCGAATATAGAATAAATTTGGCTGATGGTAACACATATGAAATTGCTAAAGAAAGACAAGGTTATATTATCAAAAAATCTATCAATGAATCTGAGTTCGACTATATTGAACCAATGAAAGGTAGAAAATATTACCAATCTTACTCTCAGGCTTTAAAACGTCTTAACTTGATAACAAAAGAAGTTAATACCCTTTTTGAAAACGAAGAAGGTACTCCCCTAATCGGAGAGCAAAAAAAAAAGTTCATATTAAAAACTAAAAAACCTAAAGCGGCAGCACCTGATGCAGGGGCAGCTTTACCACCATCACCCGATGCTGGGGCAGCTTTACCACCATCACCCGATGCTGGGGCTGAATTACCTCCGGCACCTGATGCAGGAGCCGAATTACCACCAGCTCCAGATGCAGGAGCAGAATTACCACCGGTACCTGAAGAAGGAGGTGGTGAATTACCTCCATCCCCTGAAGAAGGAGGAGAAATGCCACCGGCACCTGAAGGAGAAGAAGGTGAAATGCCACCGGCACCTGAAGGAGAAGAAGGCGAAGAAGAACTAGAAATTGACGTTGAGAAAAAACCAAAAGAAAAGAAAGTTTCAGACCTTAAAAGAATACAAATCCTTGTTGGTAAGTTAGCACAAAAAATTAGATCTTATGAGGAAGAAAAAGAACTTTCTTCTCAAAACGTTAAATACGTAATCAATTCAATTTTATCGGCACTTGATGTTGACGTTTTAGATGAGGACGATATTGAAGAAATCATTTCAAAATTAGAAGGTGGTGATGAAGATGAAGAAAGTGGTGATGAAGAAATGGATGTGGAAGCTGAAGTTGAGGGTTATGAGGCAGAACAAGAAATGGTTCCTCCTCCACCGTCACCTGAAGGTGAAGAAGAAATACCATCACCTGAAATGGCCGAAGAATATGAAAGTTATGGCGACGCCTTCAGAGATTATTTACCTGCAGCTTATGGTAATGTAGCAATGAGAGGTATGACAGGTGAACAAACAGAAGATTATGAAGATGACTATGATGTTATTGATTTTGAAGAAATAGATGAAGAGGATTACGCATCAAAAAGCAGAAGAAAAAGACATTTTTATCCTGACACAGATACTTTTACACACGGAACTTTTGGTGAATCATCAGTAGATAAGGTCTTAAGTAGATATTTTACAATTTCAGAAGAAGAAGTAAAAAAACAAGGTTTGAAATCTAATAAAAATTACCAACTGAATAAAAAGAACATTATAAGACTTTCTGAAACTGTGGATCAAATGGATTCAGCTCTTGAATTTATTTCGGAAAACCCAAGGGTAGAACTTATCGGTTTGTCCGAAAAGAAAAATCTAATTTTCAAACAAGGAATTAATGAAGTTAAAATAACAAGAACTGGAAATATTTTATGAATCGATTAATCTATATTAATGGTTTAGGTCCCAACTATAAAGGGGATAATATTTATGAATTTATTTTTTCTGACACTTTAGAAGTATTTGGAGAAAATTGGGAATCTAAGCCGGCGAATGGATACCCTTCACCACCTGACTTAGAGTATATTAAAAAAGTTGGTACATTGAGTAATGAAGAGGTAACATTTGAATTGGCTCAAGATTCTGATGTATTTTCAGTTATTGATTCAATGGACGGAGTAATCGCTTTAGGGTGGGAAAAAGAAACTGATAATGTTGATTTTTCTATTGTTAAAAGATTGGTTTTCCAATTTGGGGAAACCGAAGAATCTGTTAAAAACAAACTATATGAAAGAGATATAGTATTACAATTCGAAAAAGAAGTTGTATATGAAAACTAATAACAAAACAAAATTTTTAATAGAAAATGGTCTTTCATCAAAGACCGTATCAGTAATGACTGAATCTCAGATAAATCTTCTTTTTGAGAAATTTAAAAAAATGAAAAAAGAAGAAAATAAAGAGCAAGTACAACAAGTCCAAACAACTAAAACTATTGTTGGTCCTGAAGGTGGTAGTGTTGCTGTAAAACCTGGACAAACAAAAGTTAGTTTAAAACCAGTACCAAACCAACCAGGTACGGTTGAAGTTATTGAAAAAGAGTTGTCTGAAGATGAGACTGATGATGTTACTTCTTCTAACGCATTAGGTAAAGATGCTGAACAATCATATACAGGTCAAGAATCACCACATGACGCTAATGATATGGCTGATGATGGTATGGATGACGATTCTTCAGATGATAGATCTAATATGGGTATGGCAGAATCAAAATTAAATGAAAAATTCGAATCAAAAGCACAACAAGGTTTATTTTGGGCTCGTTGTAACAAATGTTCAGATAAGAAATGTAAATGGTGTAAAATGGCTAAAGAATTTTCTGACTCAACGTCAAAAAAACAATACAAAAATATGCCAGAAAAAAAACACCCTGAAAAAACTGTTAAAAACAAAAAGAAAGAAACAAAAGAACAGTTTGAAAAATTTTTGGAAAAAAAAATATTAGAAATGGTAGATAATAACATCACCCCAAAAATGACTAAGAAAGATATTATTGAGACGGTTAAAAAAAAATCCAAAAAAATGAAGTCTATGATAATTCGTAGACCAAAAAAAGTCACAATGTTTTCCGCTGAGGCACCAATGGAACTACCTATAGGTAAAATGTTTTCTATTGGTAAAAAATAGTCTTTACAACAAAATCCCTAAATTGATATTTATGTAATATGGGATTAACTAAAGAACAAGTTTTAATTGAATATGCTAAGTGTATGAGTGATACTCCATACGCTCTAAGAACATATTTACAAACCTACGATAATACTGTGTCAAAATATGTTCCTTTGGAACTATTTCCTGATCAAGTATCTTTGTTAGATGACTACGAAAAATTTGAAGAAAACATTGCATTAAAGTATCGTCAAGCGGGAGTTTCAACTGTAACCGCGGCTTGGATATCAAAACGACTGGTATTTGCTAAAAAAACTCAACCTGAAAAAATTCTAATAATTGCCAACAAACTTGACACATCGATGGAGATGGCAAATAAGATTAGAGCTTTTGTTGATCAATGGCCTAATTGGGTGGGTGCCGGATTCTCAAACGATAAAAATTCACAAAGACATTATAAATTAAATAATGGATCTGAGGTTAAGGCGGTGGCAACATCAAAAGATGCACTTCGTGGATTTACACCTACCATCCTTGTATTTGATGAGGCCGCGTTTATCGAAGCTGATAGTGATTTTTGGGCTGCTTGTATGGCATCCTTATCCACAGGGGGTAAGGTAATTGTGGTTTCCACACCTAACGGATATGACCCAATTTATTATGAAATATATGACCAATCATTGAAAGGGATGAATAATTTCAAGATCTCTGAAATGTATTGGTATCGAGATCCAAGATATGCTAAGGACCTTTATTTGGTACCAACCGATGATATTGTTCATTATCTTTTAAATCGTGAAGAATTTGACGACTCAAAAAATATTTCTTGGGCACATACCGATCCGTTTAATAGGGATTATGATGAAATGAAATATTTTTTTAATCAAGGGTACAAACCATGTTCTACTTGGTATGAGAAAATGGTTAAAAAACTTAAATACGATAAACGTAAGATTAATCAAGAGTTAAATTGTGAGTTCTTAGGTTCGGGGGATAACGTATTTGATAATAAACAACTTGAGGATATAAAAAATAATTCTTTATTAGATGCCCCATCAAAACTTATGGGTAATTCCCTTTGGATGTGGAAAGAACCAATTGAAGGTCACAAGTACATTATGGGTGTCGATGTTTCTCGAGGTGATAGTGAAGACTTCTCGTCAATTCAAATTATTGATTTTGATGAAAGAGAACAAGTATTAGAATATGTTGGAAAAATTCCACCTGACACATTAGCAGAAGTTGCGTATAAGTGGGGTATGATGTATAATGCGTTTGTTGTTGTCGATATCACTGGTGGTATGGGTATAACAACAGTTAGAAAAATGCAAGAGTTGGGTTATAAAAGTTTATATATTGATGGGGTTGATTCTATGAATATATGGGCAGTAAATAAAAGTTCGGTAGATAAAATACCAGGTATTAACTTCAATAATAAAAGAGTACAGATCATAGCCGCTTTTGAGGAATCAGTTAGACACAAGTTTAAAATTAGAAGTGTTCGTTTGTACAATGAAATGAACACGTTTGTATACATAAACGGTAGACCTGATCACCAAAAAGGACAACACGATGACCTTATTATGGGTATATCAATGGCTTTATATGTTGGAGAGTCATCATTTTCAAAATTAGAGAGAGCAACTGAACACACAAAAAATATGATTGAGTCTTGGGCCGTCGTAAATAATGATGCGGTTGCCAAAGAGGCACATTTTGATCCCGTAATACCCAATCAGAATGTACTTAGAGATAGAGCGGGATTACATAATAATGGTCCATCAAGAGACGACTATCAAACATATGGTTGGTTATTTGGTGGTTTAATGAAATAAAATTATGGGATTAGATTTTAGAGCAAGAACAGGTAGAATAGCAAATGGATCAAGATTGGTTGTTTCAGGTGAAGTGACAACAGGACAAAAAGTATTTCCTGTAACTTTTAAAAAAACAAACCCTTATGATCTAACGCCCACACAAAAAGAAGCGTTACAATCTTTGAGCGGATCGACGACTAACTAACTATTGAAATATTTATATCTATAGTTAAACTTTTAATATGGAAAATAACAATAAAAATCTAACGGTTTGGCAAAGGTTAGCAACGACTTTTGGTCCTGATTCTACATTAGGTCAAGGTCAACCTGATTACAAGTTAGATAAAAAAGAAATTTTAAAAACTCAAGATAAAGCTGAATATGAAAAAGCAAAACTTCAAAATCAGCAATCTCTTTATTTAAGTGGTAATTGGGCTAAAGTAGAAAATAATTTATATACCCAAGCCGTATATTACGAACCAACAAGATTAGCCGCATTCTATGACTATGAATCGATGGAATATACTCCTGAGATATCAACAGCTTTAGATATTTATGCTGAGGAATCAACAACACCCGATCAAAACGGTTATGTTTTACAAGTTTATTCAGAATCTAAAAGAATAAAAAGTATATTGGTTGATTTATTCGTCAATACTTTAGATATAAACACTAACTTACCTATGTGGATTAGAAACATGTGTAAGTATGGTGATAATTTTGTTTATTTAAAATTGGACCCTGAAAAAGGAGTTACAGGATGTTTACAACTACCTAATATTGAAATTGAAAGATTAGAAAGAGGTGTTGACTCAAGAACATACCAAGCAACAATGAATTTAAACAGAAAGGCTTTAAAGTTCGCATGGAAATCAAGAGACACAGAATTTAATACTTGGGAGGTCGCTCACTTTAGATTATTGGGTGACGATAGAAAACTTCCTTATGGTACATCGATGTTAGAAAAAGCTCGTCGTATTTGGAAACAATTAGTATTGTCAGAAGATGCGATGTTAATCTATAGGACATCAAGAGCACCTGAAAGAAGAGTATTTAAAGTTTACGTTGGTAACATGGATGACAAAGATGTGGAACCATACGTACAAAGAGTTGCAAACAAATTTAAAAGGGATCAAGTTGTTGATAGAAAAACAGGAAATGTGGATTTACGATTTAACCAAATGGCGGTAGATCAAGATTACTTTATTCCTGTACGTGATCCGGCACAAGCGAGTCCGATTGAGACTTTGCCGGGAGCACAAAACTTATCTGAAATTGCTGACATCGAGTACATCCAAAAGAAATTAGTTACAGCGCTTCGTATTCCTAAGGCTTATTTAGGATTTGAGGAACCTGTAGGTGATGGTAAAAACTTATCATTATTAGATATTCGTTTTGCAAGAACAATCAATAGAATTCAAAAATCTGCAATTGCAGAAATGAACAAAATTGCAATCATCCACTTATTCCTTATGGGATTTGAGGATGAGTTGTCAAATTTTACTTTACAACTTACAAACCCATCAAAACAAGCTGACTTGTTAATGATTGATGTGTGGAAAGAAAAGGTAACACTATACAAAGATATGGTTACTGAAGTCCCAAAATCAATCCAAGCTGTTTCGGCTACTTGGGCGAAAAAACACATTTTTGGTTTCTCAGACGAAGAAATTAAACTTGAGTTACAACAAATTAGAATGGAAAGAGCAGTTTCTACTGAACTTGATAATACCGCAACAATCATCACAAAAACAGGTATTTTTGATACTGTAGATAGACTTTATAAACCTGTAACAGGTGGAACAATGACACCTACAGCACCTGCAGCACCAGGGGCTGAGGCGGCACCAGGGGCAGAAGCACCTGCAGAAGCGGCACCTGCAGAGGCAGCACCAACAGTTCCTGAAAGTATTAGAAAAGAAAAAAATAAACTAATATTAGAATCTAAAGATGATGATTTCGATGAAGATGAGTTTTTAGATTTTAAAAAAATGAACGGATCTTTAAATCTTATTGAAGATGAATTAAATAAACTTCTTGGTGACTAATATTTATTAACATGAGTAAATTTAAAAATCTTACTGAAAAAAATATGAGGTTTCTTCTTAAAAGGATGCGTGAAGATATCTATAACTTTGGTTCAACAAGAGATTTAATTTCAGGGTCTAATCAAAAAATACTTAAAGACATTTTAGATGACATTGGGATGATACCTAATAATGAAGACTTATCATTTATTTTCGCATTATATAGAATAAACCCAAACAGTGATACTGAACCAATAAAAATTCCAAAATTACACACTTACGAAATTTACACGAAAAGATATGCTTCTATTAGTGTAAGAGAATTATGGAAAAATACTGTTGAAAGTTATTTTGAAGACGAAGACGACGTTCAAGATTTTGATAGTTGGTTTGGTGGTGCCGATTGGTGGGAAGGTGAGATGGTTGACCGAGATGAATATGATGAAGAAACAACAGAAACTGAATATGACGAAATAAACAAATTAAGTTGATATTTATTAGAAAAAACAAAAATGTTCGGAGAATTAAAATCAAAAATAGAAACGCATTTAACTGAATCCTATAAAAAAGGTACTCTAAAGGATAACTTATTCGTATTTGAAGAGTTAGTTTTAAAAAACAAAAATATATCAAAGATATTTTTCTTGTACGACGAATTATCAAGTAATAAAGGTCTTCAGGAAAGTATTGCAAATGAATTCATAAATGAATCAATAACTGCATACGAAAACTTATTTAATAAAGTTTCTCCTTTCAGTGTAAAAGAACTTAAAATGTGGGTTGGTCATGTTCAGTGTGAAAATACATACAAAGAAATTGACAATTTATTCTCAACAAATGTTTTAACTTTAGAAAACAAAATTAAAAGTAAAAAAGTTATTTTAGAAAATTTAAAAACTAAAGAACAAGAAAAGAAAGAGATAATTAATGTACCTTTAAAATCTATGGTGAATGTTGCAAACAAAACTGTTGAGAAATACATTCAGTCACTTTCTGAATCTGAAAGAAAAGAATTAAAAAAATTGTTATCTACCCCAAAAGAAACTTTGATTGAAAATTATAATAAATTAAAGTCAGATGTTTTTGAAAAATTAAACTCGCAAAAAGATAATTCAGACGAAGAAACGTCAAAGACTATAGATCAAGTTTTAAACAAATTGCAAAACGAATCGTTTAACGAATTGAATTACTATAAGTTAGGAAAACTAAACGAGGGACTTTAATTTTTGAATATAGGAAGCCTTAATGATTTGGGCTCTTTTCTTAACTGAAGGTTTTACAAACTCTTTCCTCTCAAACAAAGCTGAGTTTTGTTTGGTTCTAATAACTTTTCCTTTAAGGTCTTTTAGGGCCTTCTCAATGTTTCCTTTTTTTACTTCTACTAATAACATAAAATTTTTGATTGTTGATATAAATATAAATATTCGTTAGATTTAATCAAAAATAAACATTGAGAACATGAAAAAATTCTATGAAAAAAGGAAAAACCACAAAATTAAGTGGATATCGAACATTCAAAGCCCAATATGGGACTATTGATTCACAAAACTTAAAATCAATTTACATCAACATCCAAACATGGGTAGAACCTAAAGAAGAAGTGGAAAACTGGAACAGAGTCGTTCTAAATATGACAAGATCAGTTAAACACTGTGTGTTAGAAAATATAAACAAAGATACATTTGACACAAAATTTATTGTAGATTTAGACCTCAGAACAAGCGGACTACAATTAAAAAAGAAATCCTTTATGAATTTAGAAATAAATTTATTTTTATTAGAACAAATGGATTTCAAATCACCAAAATTAAAAAAATCAGTTAAAAATTTAATCAAAGAAGTTTACAGTGATGTTTTTAGTAAAAACAGATACTTCAAATGTTTTCTTACAAAAAACGGAAATCAAAAACTTGTTAAGAAAGAAACTGAAACTGTTTAGTATTTATAAATAAAATATTAAATGAGCGATTTAAAAATATTAGGACCAAGAGATTCAGGAAAAGGGATTCTTGTTGAGTATGACGCAGGATATATAGACCCAAATGAAAGAAGAAACTTATCTATGATTAGAGAGAACAGAGATATGTTAGACCATTCAAAACCATTTGAGTTTTATGCTGTATTACAAAAATACAATACCCCAAATAGAAACGGGAGAGTTTACCCTGAAAAGATTCTCAAAAGAGAGGCTGACAATTATAAAAAGATGATTCAAAAAGGAACCGCCCTTTCTGAGTTAAATCACCCTGAATCATCTCTAATAGATTTAGATCGAGTATCCCACGCCATTACCGATATATGGTGGGAAGGTCCTGTGTTATTAGGTAAATTGAAATTACTTACAAGTCCAGGTTTTCACGAAAGAGGTATTGTATCAACAAAAGGGGATTTAGCCGCTAACTATCTTCGTCAAGGTGTAACATTAGGTATATCTTCTCGTGGTGTTGGGTCTCTTAAAAAAGTTGGTGAACAAAACGAAGTACAGGATGATTTTGAATTAATTTGTTTTGACTTAGTATCATCTCCATCCACGCCAGGAGCATATCTTTTCAGAGATAAAGACGAAAGAATGAATTACGAAGAGAATTTAGATGAGGAGAAAAAAATGCAAGCCGAAAGACATATTGGTGAAACAGGATCAAAATCACTTGACTTAATGAATAGATTGTCCGATTATTTGAATAAATAATTAATTATGGACGAAAAATATTTTGTAGCAAAAATCACCACTGATATGGTTGATGAGAACACAGGTAAGATTAAAAAGCTGAGAGAAGAAAAATTGGTTCGTGGGTACTCACCTACCGATGTTGAGGCTAAAGTTACCAAGGTTTACGAAAATTATTCTATGGATTGGAGAATCACCGCAATCGTTGAATCAAAAATTGATGAGGTTATAGAAGGTTAATAGTAACAAGAATTTAAAGGAATGGGAGTTGACAAAAAAGTCTTCTCCCATTTTTTTTTGTCTGAAATACTCAAGAAATAAATTTTTTTTAAAATTCATGATATTTATTTGATAATAAATGGAAAATACAAATATGGCAAATAACCAAAATGTAGTAGAGGACGCTCTTTACCAAATTAGAAATTTGGAAGAGACCTTACAAGAGAATGCAAAAGGAATACTTCAATCTACAATGAGTGAAGAAATCAAACAATTAGTAAAAGAATCTCTTAAAGAATCTAAAAAAGATGAGGAGATTGATGAGCAAGATGAACCCGTAACAGGTGGAGAAGCAGAAATGGACACAGAAACTGAAATGGAAGATGAAGAAATGGACGATGATATGGAGGTTGATGCCGAAATGGAAATGGACATGGAAGGAGACGAAATGGAAGACGAAATGGAAATGGACATGGAAGGAGACGAAATGGAAGACGAAGAAACTATCGATATGACAGGAGCTTCTGATGCTGAAGTCTTAAGAGTTTTTAAAGCTATGGGTGATAATGATGGAATCGTTGTGAAAAAAGAAGGTGAGAATACAGTTCATCTTACAGACGGTGATAACGAATACATGATCCAATTGGGTGAATCTGAAGAAGATATGAATGAAACAATTTACGAAATAGAAATGGACGAATCCGACGACATGATGGAATACGACATGATGGAAATGGAAGACGACATGATGGAAGATGACATGATGGAATACGACATGATGGAAGATGACATGATGGAAGATGACATGATGGAATACGACATGATGGAAATGGAAGACGATATGATGGAAATGGAAGCAGAGTTTGACATGGACGGTATCATGGAATCAATTAAAAAATCTGTTAAACCAAAAGGTGTTGGAATTGGAAAAGGTCCAAAATTTAGCTATGACAAAAAACCTAACATGGGCGGAGGTTTCAATGAAAAAAGAAAAGAAGCTTTTGGAAAAGGAACTAAGGCTATGGGTACAGGTAAAGCTAAATTTGAATATAAAGAAGAAAAAGAGTGGGGTGGTAACAAAGGTGACTACAAGAGAAGTAAAGGTCACAAAGTAGGTGATAAAGATGGTCACTTTAAAGACTATGAAAAGAAAGAAACTAAAGAAGCTGTAAGAACTAATAGTTATCCTAGAGCTAACAAAGTTGGTAACAGAAAAGGTTCTGACCAAAATGTGAATAGAAAAGAAATTAGACAAAGACCTAATACAAGAGTTAATGAAGAAGTTCAATTATTGAAAAATAAAAATGATGAGTACAAAAAAGCCCTTGACGTTTTTAGAACTAAATTGAATGAAGTTGCTGTGTTTAACTCTAATTTGGCTTACGCTACTCGTTTGTTCACTGAACACTCAACTACTAAACAAGAAAAAGTTAACATCTTAAGAAGATTTGATGATGTTGAGTCTTTAAAAGAATCAAAAAATCTGTACAGAGTTATTAAAAATGAGTTAAACTCAACTGGCTCTTCATCAGAACAAAAATTAACTGAGTCAATTGAAAGAACTGTAAATAGAACTGTTGAAACAGGATCTGCAGTGAATTTGATTGAATCAAAAACTTATGAAAATCCTCAATTCATGAGAATGAAGGATTTAATGGGAAAAATAAAATAAACATAAACTAAAAATAAAAAACCTAAAAAATGGGAGCATTATTAGAATCAGGTCTTGTTGGTAACATCGGGTTGAAACACCTTAAAGTTATCAAAGAAGACACAATTAACAAGTGGGACAAATTAGGCTTTTTGGATGGTCTAAAAGGTCACTTAAAAGAAAACGTTGCACAATTATACGAAAACCAAGCATCTTACTTAATTAACGAAGCAACTTCTGACGGTCAATCAAACGGAGCGTTCGAAACAGTTGTTTTCCCAATCGTAAGAAGAGTTTTCTCTAAATTGTTGGCTAACGACATCGTATCAGTACAAGCTATGAACTTACCTATCGGTAAATTGTTCTACTTCGTACCAAGAATCCAAGGATATGCGAACCAATCTTCTGAGTACGCTAACTTATATCCTAACTCAACACCTTCTAACAGTACTGCTGGTGGTGACCACTACGCACCTATTGGATCTCCTGAAGCTGTTAACGCAGGATTGAATAATCCTAACCAAGGATATCCTGATAACGACTACTACTACAAGAAAGATCTTTATGATTTATTCTATGAAGGTAACGAAGCGTCTTTAGATCCTCCAGGATTATTTGACTACTCTAAAGGTAAGTGGACTGCAGTTACTGCAACTACAACAATCCAAGCATGGGCAGGTTCTGAATTAGTTAATGCCGCTATCGGTTCAGGACAATTGATTCCAGCAGGTAACTACAGAAAAGTTATCGTTAAACTTTGTGGATTCAACAGTTCAGGAGCTGGTAAATTAATCGGTCCTGATGGTAACGAAATGGACACTGAATCATTCCTTTCTGACCTTAGAATTTACGCGGCTAACGGATTCTCTGCTAACACAACTTCACCTTGTAGTGTAACAACAACTACTTACAACGGAGCTACAGTTTACGCTCCTCTATTATTTAGAGTTGTAACTCAAATCTACGGTAAAGGTATCGTTAAATATGGTAGCAACGCAGGAACTGTGTTTAATAACACTGCAACTGTACCTAACACACCATTAAATGGTGGTAACGGTGGTAACTATAATGACATCTGTGATGCAGGTGGATGTATCTGGTTAGAAGTTGACCTTTCTTGTCCTGTATGTGCTGACTGTGATGCATCTTCTTTAGATGGTTACACAGGAACAACAATCGCATCAGGTGGATCTGCTACTTCATTCACAGCATGGTATAGAAGATACGCTAATATGGAATTCGAAGATCAAATTGGTGAGGTTTCTTTTGACCTTGAGTCAGTAACTGTATCTGTTACAGAAAGAAAACTAAGAGCACAATGGTCTCCTGAATTAGCTCAAGACGTTGCAGCATTCCATAACATCGACGCTGAGGCTGAGTTAACAGCATTGTTATCTGAGCAAGTAGCTGCTGAGATTGACCGTGAAATCTTACGTGACTTACGTAAAGGTGCAGCATGGCAATTACGTTGGGATTACAACGGATGGAGAAGAATCAACAACCAAGTATCTTACACTCAAAAAGACTGGAACCAAACTTTGATTACAGCAATCAACCAATTGTCAGCACAAATCCACAAATCTACTTTGAGAGGTGGTGCTAACTGGATCGTTGTTTCATCTGAGGTTTCTGCTATCTTTGACGATTTAGAATACTTCCACGTATCTAACGCGGCTCCTGAGCAAGATCAGTACAACATGGGTATTGAAAGAGTTGGTACATTATCTGGTAGATACCAAGTTTACCGTGATCCTTACTTCCCACCAAACCAAGTTTTGATTGGACACAAAGGAACATCATTGTTAGACACAGGTTACATCTACGCTCCGTATGTACCTCTACAATTGACACCTACAATGTACAACCCATTCAACTTTACACCTATCAAAGGTATTATGACACGTTACGCTAAGAAAATGGTTAACAACCGTTTCTACGGACGTATCACAGTTGATGGAGTTAGAACATTCGACTTGAGAGAATTGAGATAATCAATTAAAACCGAATAAGAAAAAGGTCAGAGAAATCTGACCTTTTTTTATTTTATTAAAGTTCTAATTGATTTGGATATAACTTCAGATTCCCCAATTGTAAACACACCTTTTGCATGTGCTGATTTAACAGACTCAATTAAATAATAAAGAGCGTGTTCTTTATCCATTGTACTCAATATAAGTTCCAAATGATCTTCACTTAACAAGTTAATAGATCCAAATAAATTACCATAGATTTTGTTTTCTTCTTCCATAATTAAAAAGTGAGATATTTATAATTATAATATAATGGATAGATTAAATCAAATAATTAAAAAAGTTATTAGGGAGGCCACTTCACAAAGAGGAGGTTCCTCAGGTGCGTATGTTACACCGGTACAACCAGGGTTTAGACCTTTTAGTGAAGATAGTTTAGCACCATTTAACATACCTGTTTCTAAATACGAAAACCCATTAGTCCAATATGATAGTTTAGATCATAAAATGGACTTAAGAAAAGACCAAATCGCAAAATTGGAAAAAGAAGCGAATGATATAACTAATTTCATAAAAAAACACCCCGATTTAGCAACTGGAGATGATGATGGTGGAGTTATAAATCAATTTATGTACGATCATAAAACACCTAAAGGTGATAGCCCGATGAAACCTTTCACAAATAAAGTAAAATTTAACGAATGGGTTGATTTATCTCATGATAATTTAATATCAGAAATAAGTACTTCAGTTACTGCGGGTATATATAATGCTCCTTTAGAAATTGGTAGTTTAGAATGGAAAAAAAATGAATTAGATCCATTTACCGAAAAAGTAACAACAGATTTTAATAAAAAATCATTAAAAAATACTTTACAAAAAAACATTAAACGAAATGTTGGTGTTTGGGAAAAAAACAAAAATGGATCTTATAAAAGAGATATTGATTATCCTGAGACAATTAATGAAGACTTAGCCGTTTGGTTTGGTAAAAAGAAGAAGCCTAAAGGATCTTCTCAACCAAAAGGTCCTTGGGTTAATATTTGTAGAAAAATCGATGGAAAACACCCTCCCTGTGGACGACACGACACTTCTAAAGGTTCATACCCAAAATGTCGTGCCGCAGGTGTTGCTGGCAAGATGTCAGATTCGGCTAAAAGATCGGCTTGTCAACAAAAAAGAGCCGCTGAGAAAAAAGACACTCAAACCGGTAAAGGTCAAAAACCTATCATGACTTCTTACAAACCTAAAAAATAACTATTTTTCAGATATTTTATTATAAACCTTAACTAAGGAATTTTTAATGTTTGATTTTACCTCAGCTTCGGTCATATTTCTTCTTTTTTCAGTTTCAGTATCGTATAAGTAGGTAACACGTTCAAAATCTCTTCTACTCATTTTAACGTCGTAATGAAATACGTGATTAGTAATTTCAACTCTACCAAAATCGATAAGGACAAAAAGTCCTAATTCTTCATTTATAATATACCTTTTACTGGACATAGGTGCAATCATAAAATCAGATTTTTTGTGTGATATCATTTTCACTACAATCTTGAATGCAGTTTTTTCATAAGGTTCGATTTCTTCATGAGTTGGCATAGATTGTCTCATTCTTCTTGCCATTTTGACCTTAAATCTTTTGTAGAGTCTTTTAAAAAAGTTTTTCATAGTTAGTGTTTATGTTTCTAACTACAAATATATGAAAAAAAAAATGATTAACAAAAAGGAAGTTAAAAAAATTTAACAATATGCTCCTGAGCATCTCTTTTTACCATCCAATCCAGGTTTGGTTCCTTTACATACCTGAACTGCGTATCCGTTAGCGTACGCCGAAGGGTAAACGTCAAACTTAGCTTTAGCTGCTGATTTTCCTCTTGCACAAAGCTTTGTTCCTGTTTTTTTCCTACCTTCCATCATAACCATGTCTTTATCGGACATGTTCATAGAAAGTTCCATACCATCATGTTTTGATTCATTCATAATAAAATCAAAAACTTGATCCATGTTATTTTTTGCTTCTGAAATATGATCTTGAGCCCAATCATGACCATTATCTAAAATAGACTCAATCATATTGTGATCTAAATCTAATAATAAATCACATTGTCTTCTCATTTGTTCTAAATTTGAAAAGAACATATATCTTGAGGACTCTTTATCGTTACTTTCTTTTAAAATTCTTCTAATAATTCTATCTAACTTATCCATATTTTTATTCTTTAATTATATAATCCGTTTTCACCCCCTAATTGAACTGCGTTTCCTTGAATAACATTATTTCCGTATAAACCAGTCCATGCAGGGTGGGGGACTGCGGTCACGGTTGCGGTTGCTCCCGATGAAAGCGGGTCACAGATGACACAACTTTCATAAATTGTATTTGCTGTTACTGGTATGATTCGAAAACATGAAGAACAAGAATCAAATAAAGTTCCTAAAGTATATGGTGGTCCTGATGGTGATCCACCAACCACTGTTGCACAATATGTAATTCCCGATAAAGAAATAATAGAATAAGTTTCACCTATACTTGGAGCGGGAATTACTCCAAAATCATTTACCGCAACAAAAACACCTGGTTGAAAACATAATTCAAAATTTACTAATGGCATAATATTTTATTTTATAAATATCTCTTTATTCTACTTTCTCATTTACGATTTGGAAATTTATTTGTTGTTTGTAAACATTTACCTGACCAGATGTTGTAACTTTTAAATCCACAAAATATTCATTAGGAATTTTATCTCTCATATCAAATATAAAATAGTACTCATTAGGTGTCCTGTTTAAATTAGTCCAATCTTGAACTATAACTTCAGTTTGACCTTCTCTCACATAAACTCTGTATTGACCATCAACATTTGGAAGTTGTTTATTTGTGGTATAAGCTTGTTTTATGATAACCCCAACTTTTCTAATTTCTGTGTTTAAAATCTTTTCATTCTGTTTTAACCCATAGTAAGTAAATCCGTATTGTGCAGGATCGTTTGTGTTTGTACCAATCTGTATAGATCTTTTAGTTGGGTATATTGTGAATTCATTTATTTCATTTGGTAATGAAAACCCATTTAACTTTATGTTTGACCAAGTATCGGTAAATAAACATGGAGTTTTGTATCCAATAAGTGGTGGTATTGTTATCTCGTAAACACCTTTGGTTCTTTGGCAAGATGGTAAATTAATCAAACCTGTAACAGGAGTGCCTGAAGAATCAGAAATTGTAACTAAAGGTGGGATATCTAAATTTTTAAAGTCACCGTCCTCATAAACATATAAATAAAGTTTGTTTATAGTTCCTAATGTAAAGTTATTTCGGTCATCTTCGATTAAATCGTCATATGTTGTTTGTAGATATGGTTCATAAAATGTTTGTGTGTGTCTTGTAAAGAACCCAACAGAATACGATCCTACAGTACCTATTAAATTTTCTACCTCAGGTAGGTAAGCTATACCCCAACCTGAAGGGTTAACAATTCCGCCAAACAACAAATCATTAATTTCATCAGTCATATCAAATTCAATATCCTCATTACCAAATTCAAAATGTTGTATATCTACTATTGTTAATCCTGAAAAGGGCATTGGGCCTAAATTCATGTTATTGTAGATACCTGCTTGTTCCCAAGTATCTATGGTTGTAGTTTGATACCAGTTTGATGGTCTATTAGAATAAGCTCTGTTAGGACCTAATCCATCAGGAATATCATAAAAATCATAACCAACACCTTCATCCCAATATTGTGGTTGGTCAGGGTCTAAATCTTTTGGTGGTATTCTAAATAAAATTAAATCAAATGATGTTGCTCTAAGACTACCATCAGGCATAGATGTATTTAATAAATCTTCACTAAATGAAGATGTATTGGTCATTTTGAGTATATGTCTAGTATTATCAGTACACCCTGTCGAAATAACTCCTGTTGCCAATTTTTCTCTTAGAAGTGTTAAATCTAAGTCAAATATAAAACGAGAATATCCTATAGGATTTACTAAACCACCATCTCCGTAATATAATTGCATAACAGGATTTCTTCCTGTGTTTACGTAACTGTTAAAAACTATGGTGTTGTTTCTACTGAAATAAGAATTATTAATTGACATTTATCTTTTATTTATAAATATCAATTAATTCGAATATTTTGATTTAATATTGAATTGTCAGCGTCTTGTAAAATTTTATAGATTTCTTCTAATTTAGTCCCATCAACTCCGATTGGAATTGGAGCTTCATTTATGTTGTGTACGTGTGCACCTAAAAAGTCTACTATTAATTTTAAAAGTTTCATTAACTCATTCCCTCTAACCATAGGATCGGTATTTTGTAGAATATTCTCAGTAAAATATGGTTGTGGAATACCGTATAAAGTTTCTTTAGGTTCCAACATAATTTTTCTTTTTGAAGGTATGTCAGATTTGTGAGATAATAAATATAAAAAGTCCGCAGCTACTGTACCATATGAAACGGGATTAGGGTTATATGTATTTTGTCTTAATGTTTCCGTTTCTGGTGTTAATTGTTGACCAATCACATTTTTAGACCAAACTAAAACACTACCAAATTGTCTATCAGATGGTAATAATTTAACTTTAGTGAAGAAGTTATTAACCATATTAAAATCTGTAGATGCTGTTGAACTTAACTTATCAATGTTATTTTTTGTTGGTCTGAAATAAAAAGGAAACTGATTTGATATTTTTAAATCGTTATCAAAAGGAAATTGTTCATATCCTTGAATATTAATCTTTCCTTCATTTAATCCGTTTATAAATTGATTTATGATTTTTACCCCCTCATCCAAAGTTTTTCCTGTAAATACTAAAGTATATTCAGGACCACTTTTATATTGGTCTAATGGGGTGTCCATGTATATTTCAGTAGTTTTGGTTTTGTCTTTAGGTAATAAAGAATATAAACTTATGTTACCATTATAAAACGTAGAACCTGTAACGCCACCACCTACGGTATTTCCGGTAATGGTAACTTGATTGGTAACTTCCCATTCAATTAATTTCTTAACTAATTGAGGTTTATTTTTTAGTATGGTTTTTTTAATTGGATCTTTTTCAACCCTTTCTAAATCAAAATTTGATATTTGTAAAAATCCTCGATTTAGTCTTGGTGTTGGTAAATTAAATCCTGCGGTTTGGGTTGGTATGTTTTTACCTGCTCTTACTAAAACCTCATCTTGTTTTACAATAACATCTGCGGTTCCTCTACCTAATAACGCATTATCGCCAGGTTCAGGATAAATACCTTTTGCCTGACCCTTAATTTCAAAACTTATAGGATCTTTAATATTGTTAGCCTGTTTCAAAAATACACCACTAGCCAACATTGATTCAGAATTATGCCAGTTTTCGTAAAAATTGTTCTGAGGTCTTGTTATAGGACCCTGAATGTAGAATTTAGTGTTATCCACAACATAATCTTTATTATAGTAAAAAATGTGGATGTACTCATCAATTTTAGGTACTTGACTTACATAATAAGGTAACAAAGGTAAATAAATCAGAGGATCTCTTTCAGTCCAAATATCCTTCTCAGGGTTCCAATTAGTCGGTAATACATCAGCCTCAACTTGATCTATTGGCAACGCTCTAATTCTTCCTAACATTAAAGGATCTTGGTTATTAATTACATAACCTTGAAATATTAGTTTTTGTTCATTCATTAAATTTTAGTTCTTTCAGTATATTCTTTATGTAATACATTATAGGTATTTTCTAAAGCATCTAAATGGTGTGTAAGTTTGATTATAGAATCTTTTGTTACTTTGTGGTCTTCATTGATAAATTCCATTGCGATTTGAAGATCTCTGTTAGATCTTTCTTTATGTTCTTTTATTATCAATAGAACTTCGTTAGCTTTGATTCTTTTTTCGTCAATCTTAAATGAACTTTCCATATGCGTCTTTTGGGATTGTTACACCAGCCGGTGTTATAGTTAATGGACCAATACCGATAGCGACTTTTCCATTCTCCTCAACCTCTTGTGCGTTACCATCAATCATCGCTTTAATTGATGCTAAAAATTTATTTGGACTCCCGTCAGGCATCGGACCTGTTGGGACACCTATTTCTTGTAGATTTTGTACGGTATTTAAAAACGATCTTGTTGGTGAATACCCATCTAATAATTTCGCAGATAACAAGAGGGGTAATGGTAAATCTCCTCCTTTTTCTGCCAAAGCACTTAATCTCTTTTTGACACCAATATTAAGTAATTGTAGAAGTTCATCTAAAACACTTTTACAATCCCTAAAATCTTTAGTAATTACTGCTAATCCTGGTATAATCGCTACAATCGCTAAAACCATCCTGTAACGTTTTTTTGTCTTTTCGTCATTAATATCTTGAAGTAATAATTTAACTAAAGCTTTAACTTCTTTCTTTAATTCATTAAAAACTTCTTTTGTGAAAATTGCAACAACTTTAGTCATGAACTCATTAAAAAATGTTCTAAACTTTTTTTGAAAATCCTCAATGTTTGAAACTTGTTTATAAAATGGTTGATTATACATTGCTGCCAACGTCATAATTGGCAAAACATTCTTTGGTGATAAAACAGTGTTGATTAAAGCTTTTAAAAATTGCTCAAAAAAACCCGCATCTAACGATAACTTAAATCCGTCATCTAATGTTGGGTAAATTATCCCTGATGCTGCCTCAATCTCATTTAAATCTGAAGTATCTTCATTAAATTCTAAATTATCTAAAGCCGTAAGGGTTGCCTCTAAATTTAAAGGAACTTTGATGTTATCACATTCCTCAAATTCTACAACGCCCAATTTTATGTCTGAAATACTTTGTTCTATAATTCTTAAATCGATGTCATTAAATTCATAAAACGATTCATCAACATTATCAACTTCAGATACTTTAGATGATGCACCCACATTAATTTCTTTATTGGAGTCAGAACAAAGACCAAGTATTCTTTGCATGATCAGTAAAACTTTTTGGATCGTTTGTATTTTTAAAAATCCATCACCTCTACCAAATGAAATTACACCTGTAACATAATCAGTAAGATTTGTGAAAAATTGTTTATAATCTAAAATGTCAATTGATTCATAATAATCAGCTAAGAAAATATCAACAGCAGGAAGACCTACTCTTGTACTTATGTCAACTTTGAAGGTTGGTTCATTTACGGTTAAAAATGTTATTGGATCTACATAGGTTTCAATATAGGTAACATTAAATAAATTTTGATTAGATTTACCTTTGTACGGTGAACCTGCAACTGCCTGATATGGTTGATTTAAATTTTGAGTTCTTTGATAAAGTTCTCTATTCATTGAGAATGGAAAATCGTTATACTGAATAGGTTTTTTTTCGTAGAAAAATTTACCAATTTTATCGTCAGGACCTAATTCAAAAGTCCCAAACAAATCAACAGATTTTACAGGTACATAATACGTTGATGGTATTGTAGTCATCGTATTACTACAACCCAAAGCCTTAATAGCTTCCTCAATTAAAATTGTTTTAAGTTCAGGTTTAATCTTTTTTAAAGAATTTAGAAATATTCTTTTGATTAATTTATCGGTCTCAACACCCGAACCTTTAGTTTGTTTTAATTGTTGGATTAACTCATCTAAAAAACTTTTAGCATTTGCGGTATGTTTTTTTCTCCACTTCTTATAATCAGTAAGTGGTTGAGATAGAAATTTATTTGCGGTTTCTTGAGAACTACCTGCCTTCTTTTTTAAACTTTCGTAACTTTTTTTGTATTCTTTATAAGTTTTATAAACACCTGTTTTGTTACTCGCTTTTTTTAATTCTTCATTAATATCAACAGCCATATAAAATTATTTTTTCATTTTATAGGTTCCATCATTTTTGATGTCTTTTTGAAGTAGACTTTGAATTGCAACGTCATCCATGTCTAAATCAGAAAGAGTGAAATCCTGTTCTTTATCCGTTGATTTTTGCCACATTGTTGATTGTAGTTTTGAAAGTGTTAATTTCTTTTCTACACAATCATTAATTATTTTTTGTTGTTTCTCAATTACAGGACCAATAAGAGTCATATCCTCAGGTTCCTTCATCATTGTCAACATTTTGTTTTGGATTCTAATTGCGGTGTTTCTTTGTTCTACTAATTCATTGTAGATTTCTTGCATCAAAGATAACATTGACTCTTTCGATAAATTTATTTCTTTTTTTGGTGGTCTTGGCATACTAGTAAATATCAATCTTTCAGTAATTCTTGAACTAAATCAAAATATAACTTTTTATATTTTTTAATAGAATTTCTTATTTCTTTGGTGGATAAATTAGTCATTTCTCTCAATTCAAAAAGGATAAGATTCTTATTAAACTTGTTGTTACTCGATTCGTGAAAAATTTGGTTATAATTTTCAAATAAGTCATAAATCGCAGAACCTAATTTATGTTCTTGATCATTAGTCTCATTATTATCTAAATTATTTTTCAGTCTCTCAAGAAACTTTTTTATAATTGTTTCAGAACTTAATTCGTCATTATCAATAAAATATGACATTTCAGGTCTATTGGAAAGATCAGATGAAATATCTTCGTATGATATTTTTCTATTCATTTCTTTCTGATCTTTCATTATTTGACCCATCAAATAATTTTTACAGATCGTCCCAAAGTATGAGTATGCTTTCTTCTCTTTAGAAGGTTTAAACTTCTCAATCTTCGTCATAAGAAAAGAATGTGTGTCTACGTGTATTTCTTCGTAGTTCATATCCTTCCTGTACAATTTATATCTTCTAATGATTGAAGATATCATTTTATCTAAAGGGTCTCTCAAAAATTCGTTATATATTTTGTTTCTCTCCTCATAAGTTTCGGCGATTAAAAACATTCTAACCGCCGTCTCTTCCCGTTCATCAAAATAATTATTAACTTTTGGTTTTCTTCCTTTCTTTTTCTTTTCAGTTAAAACTTCAGTTTCATTGTTTACCATCAAATATTTTGTGGTTCATAATTTATATCTCTTTCGTTTTTGAAAAAATATTCTTTTTTGGCTGACTCAATCCAAAATCTTGCTTCGTCTTGATCTAATCTGTCATCACCATTTTTGTAATTCCAAAATATAGATCCTTCTCTTAAATTCATGTGTTTATAACCAATACGAGGTATTGTCATAATTTTTACTGAATTGTGGGTAAGTCTTAAAAATAATTCATATCCGAAAGTAAGTTTAATGTTAGACTTAATACCACCAACTTCTTGATATTTTTCTTTTTTGAAAACCATACCAGATGTTTGGAAATTTTGATATGTTTGTAATGTTTCGTTTGTCAAAATTCCCATATCTGTTGATACGTTTGCTGCGAAAGTTGCTTCATTAGTGAACCCTGCGAAAACTAATTTATCATCAACGTCAACAACGATTGGTAAGAAAGCGTCTACATCTTTATAAATATCCATATATTTAGTTGCATTTTTAAACCAAATATTTGAATACTCGTCATCAAATTCTGCAATTGAGCACCATTCAGATTTTGCCAACTCAACACCTCTGTTTACTTGTTTAGCAAAATTAGGTTCTTCATCCCAAACCTCATTAACAACTGTCAATCCACTAAACTCATAATTGTTTAAGAAGTTAGTTAAATAATCTTCAGAACCATGAACAATAATTAGTTCATTTAAATAGTCACCTTGATTTCTGATTGATTGGATACACTTATCAAAGAACTCTTTGAATTCTATCGCTTTACCTGATTTAATAGGTAAAATAACTGATATTTTATTTTCGATACTCATAATTATACTGTTTCAATTTTTTCTAGTTGATCTTCAAAAGAAGTGATTCTACTCTCAAACATTTTACCAAACAATTCTAATGTTTCTGTTTGGAATTTTTCAAAATTATTTATAGATTCAATTGTTAAGTCCATGTTAGAGAACAATTCAGGATTTAGATTATCTTCTAACCAATTTTGGATATAATCAGATAACACATCAACAATAATTGTTTTATTATTTACCCATAGACCATTATCTTCGTTCATCCATGACGGTACATAGTCAGGAACTAAACCTAACACTGGAATACCCATTTTCATAGACTCTAATGGGAAAGTTCCAAAAGAACTTGTTTGGTCAATCCAAATAGAGATAAAACTATCTTTCATTGCTTCACTAAATTCTTCTTCAGACAAACCTCTTAAATCTCTAAATGTGATCCATCTATATTGTGGGAATTTAGCATAAAATGTTTTGATTAGATTAGTTGTATCTCTATGATCTCTTGTGTGGATGTTCACAATAGTTTTAGGTGGGAAGATGTTTTTTTGGAATGTATCTGTTATGTATGGTGAAATAACATCAACATATACATTTCTCATAACTGACTCAATAAGTTCTTTTTGTTTGTTAGAGGTTGTGATACATTTATAGAACCCTAATTGACTCCATGTTTGACCTGGCTGTAAAGTCTCAAATATATTGTCAAATGCTTGACAAAGAACAATTTTACCACAAGGTAATTTAGTAATTTGGTCCATAATAAAACCATAGATTTCAGGGATAATGATTAGATCATCTGGTGAAATTTCTAAACTAGTACCCTCAATAGCCCTATGTTCTAATTCAGACATATACTCTTCTCCTAACCAAGAATCAACACCATAGTATTCAGGTTTTTCATGAAGGATAATTGAGTTATATCCATTTCTTTTTAATGTCAATGCCATTTGGTATATGTATCTAACAGATGCCTTAGCATTTCCTTTTGTGTCTTGTACTATGAAATAAATTCTAGACAACTTTTCTTTCATGTTGTTGATAGAATTTTCCAATTTTGTAATTTGTTCTGTATTCATATCTATTATAATTTATTTATTATTTTTTTCATTAGTAATGTATTAAAAGAGATTTTAAAAGGAATAGTAACTTCATTAGTTTTGAATCCCATATTTTCATCAACCACTTCGTTTTCGGTAATAATAGTTTCTACCATATTTTTTATCATCTCGTATTTAACTAAATGGACTTGGGATTCCCCACTTGAGCCTACTAACTCAACTTCTTTTTCAATTTTATCTAAGTCGAAATAGTAATTTTCACCAAGAATTTTAAACATTTTGTTTAAGGTTTTTTATTATCTGTTCAAATTCAGAAAGTGAAGAAATTTCATAATCTGATTTGATTTGTTTATTGTAGGAAGTGTTAAACTTAACAACGATTTTACCTACAGGTTTTTCTAATAATAGAGTAGGATCTGCGGTAAGTAAAATGTCTATTTGATTCCACATATTGTTTTTTGTTATTTCACTGAAAAAAACTACATTTTCTAACAAACATCCAAATTTGGATAAGAAAAATAATGATGATGGTTTTGATTTACCAATTTCTCCTGAAACAACTATTAATTCATTCTCATCTCTTAAATTAAAATAAATTTCATTTAGGATGTTGAACGTTGTCATTTCTGTAGACGGTGCGTGACCAAATAACTCCATAGCATATTCTTCATACATAAAATTAAATAATTCGTCTTTACCCCTAAAAGAAAAATGTTTATCTAATTCTAACGAATCTACATCAGATATTTGTTTATACTCAAACTTTTCTAAAGTTTTTGTTATTGGCTTTGTATTACCTGACATATCAAGTTCATAGGTTGTTTGCATAACCTCATCTTCAGTATTACTTTCAATTAGATGTTTTTCATATAGTTGAGTAAATTTACCGATAGTATCTCTTAATACACCATTAATATCAATCCCTATCTTCATCATATTTTTGTAATATTTTTGTAATTATTGGATTTCTAACTCCATCTTTATCTCCGAACTCAAAAATCCCAATACCATTAATTCCGTTAAATCTAATCAACGCATCGTATAAACCTGAGTGTGTTTTATCTTTATATCTATCGGTTTGTTCAATATCGCCAGAAATAAAGAATTTAGTGTTAGTACCTATTCTTGTTAATAATAATTTCATTTGCTTTGGAGTCGCATTTTGTGCCTCCTCAAAAATTAAAATTGAATTGTCTATTGTCATACCCCTCATGTATGCTAACGCAAATACCTCAATTACCTCAGCATCTTTTAATTTTTCTCTTGCTTCTTTACCAATTATTTTATTTAAAAGGTAATAAGATGGAAAGATGTATGGGTCTAATTTTTCTTCTAAGTTACCAGGTAAAGCTCCTAATTTTTCTTCGGCCTCAACTGCTGGTCTTACAATGATAATTTTATCATATCCATTACCATCATCTAATAAAAGATCTACAGCTGTTTTCATTGCTACGTAACTTTTACCGACACCAGCGGGACCTGAACAAATAGTGATCTGATTGTTTAATAATGTTTCGGAATAAATTTTTTGATTTTCAGTTAAAAATTTACCTTTAGGTCTTTTTTTAACTACTTGTGAGATTATATCTCGTTTAGAATTCAAAGGAACGTAAGCTTCCTCTGTTGGTTGTGGTTTTCTTCTTGTCATATTTTATTTAACAAATCTTTTATTGGATTCTTGATTGTAAATCCTTTTTCTTAAACTACTTGTAGAAAAGTCATGATCTCTTTTATTATAAACAAATCTTATGTTTCTTTTCATACAAATATCTTTTGCTGTGAAGCTTTGATCTTTATATTCTTCACCAATAATTCTAACATCAATATCTAAAGATGAAAATATGGTTTTTAATTCTTCCTCATTATTGTAAGGTATAATTTTATCCACATATTGAACAGCGTCTAATTGAATGTACCTCTCAACTAAAGATTGGATTGGTTTGTTTTTTTCGGGTCTATCTAATGATGGGTCCACTTGTAGGGCACATATTAGGTAATCACAATATTTTTTACATTCTTCTAACATTATTATATGACCTGCGTGAAGGAGATCAAATGTTGAACAAGTAATACCTATAATTCTGTTTTGTTTATCCATTTTTTCTTACAATACTATAATTGTTTTCAAAAAATTCAATAGTTTCCTTCAGACCTTCATAGAATGGTGTGAATTTGAAATTTGGTAGATAATTTTTAATTTTAGTATTGTCTGATGGTTTTCTAAACTGTCCATCGGGTTTTGAGGAGTCAAAAATTACATCTCCTCTGAAGTTCATTAATTCTGTTATTACATCAACAACCTCTTTAATCGATATTTCTTCAGATGTTGATAATATTATTGGTTCATTTTCGTTGTAGTTATATAAAACCCATTCTGTTAATTTTGCAACATCTTTACTAAATATAAATTCACGTAAAGGTTTACCTGATCCCCATATCGTAAGTGGTGTTTTATTTTCTCTTGCCAAATAACACTTGTGAATTAATGCCGGCAATACATGACCATTTTCAAGATCATAGTTGTCATTTGGTCCGTAGATGTTTGTTGGTATAACGGATTTATAATTTAAACCATATTGTTCATTGTAAGACCTAATTTGAACGTCCGTCATTCTTTTTGCGTACGCATAAGCATCGTTAGAAAAGTGTGGTTCACCTAAGTGAATCTTTTTTTCTGTTAGTGGGTAATCCACTTTGTCAGGAAAAACACAAGTCGATAAAAATGCTACTAAATTTTTTACACCTGAAAGTCTTGCTCCCTCAATTACATTTGTATTCATCATTATGTTATTATAAAAGAATTCTCCTTTATAATTCATATTAGCGCCAACACCACCAACTTTGGCGGCACAATGTATAATACCGTCAAAACCTCTCAACATTAATCTGTGGGTTTGATCTCTATCGATCAAATCATATTGGTTTGATGATGGTTTAAAATATTGGTCACCAATAAATTCAGAACCTACTAATCCATTCCCACCTGTGACTAATATCTTATTTCCCATAATATTCTAACCAATAGTTTATCATTTCATCTAACATACTTTCAAAAGTATATTCAGGTTGCCATGACAACTCTTTTTTTAATTTAGATGAATCACCTTTTAAATTTTCTAATTCTTCAGGTCTAAAATGTTTTTCATCAATAACAATATGGTCCATATAATCTAAACCTAATGAGCTGAAAACATAACTACATAGATCTTGAACGGAGTGAGATACCCCTGTCGCACAAACATAGTCGTCAGGTTTATCTGATTGTAACATTAACCACATAGCATAAACATAATCTTTTGCGTGACCCCAATCTCTAGTTGCAGATAGATTACCAATATTTAGTTTATCTTGTAAACCAAGACTAATTCTAACAGCGGCTTTAACAACTTTGTTAGTCACAAAATTAGTCCCTCTTCTTGGGGACTCGTGATTAAACAAAATACCATTCCAAATCTTCATCCCGTAAGAATTTCTATAGTTTCTACAGATATTGTATGAAAATACTTTAGCACACCCATATGGTGATACGGGATTCATTGGTGTAGTTTCTCTTTGGTACCCGTCTTCGTCAATTGTATTTCCAAACATCTCGGAGGAAGATGCTTGATATATTTTTGAGTGTTGTGAAACCAATCTAACCGCTTCTAATAGATTTAATGTCCCAACACCTGTAACATTTGTTGTGTATATTGGTTGGTCAAAACTAATTCTAACATGAGACTGCGCCGCTAAATTATAAACCTCATCTGGTTGTACCATTGATAATACTTTAACTAAAGACGCCATGTCTGTTAAATCGGCGTATTCAAGATGGATTAAATTACCGTCCCTTAAACTTTCAATCCTTGAAGATTGTGTTTCAGAAACAGAATTTCTTTTTACCGTTCCCCATACTTCATAACCTTTTTCTAAAAGTAATTCGGCAAGATATGAACCATCTTGACCATTTATTCCTGTTATTAATGCTTTTTTCATTTTATTTATTAAATTTATATAAACATAACCCAACAGAATCATATGGTAAATCATCAAAATCTGAATTCTTTTTATCGGCAAATAATCGTTCAACTAAAGACCATTTTTCTGAATTTTCAATATAATCTTTTATTTTTATTGATTTTGTGGAATGAGCTTTGTCATACGGTCTATAATGATCCCAATCGTGCATACAAAAATATGTACCATCATCAATAAAATTTTCTAAAACAATTATATCATTAAGGGCAACATCAGAATCTTCTGGACCATCAAACATAATAAAATCAGGTATTAAATTATTTTTTAATAAATCATTTATCATGACATCAGAATTGGTTTTGTAAAATTTTACAAAATCAAAAACATTAAAAAACTCATTATCTGGTTTTCTAACTGGGTCACAAGTATGTACGGTAGAATTTAGATTATTATCTTTAATTGATTTAGAAATAAAATATGTTGATCCACCACCATTACCAGTACCAACTTCTAAAACTAAGGTTGGTTTTATTTCTGAGATCCAATTATATAATTTATATCTTTCATATGGTAACATTTCACCATCAAAAATATCATTAAAAAAATTAATTTTTTCAGTCATTGTATTAATTATTGTGATTTATTTTTTTATTCCAAAGGTAGGACAACCATCTTTAGTTAAGTAAATTATACTTAAATTATTCTCAACACAAAATTCATCAACGGCTTTAACAACTTGTGGAAATTTAGTTGGGGAATAATCGTGACCAAATATAAAACCTCCGTTTTTAACTTTCATTAAAGATATATTTAAATCTTTTTTCACCCCTTCATATGAGTGATCTCCATCAATGTAGATCAAATCAAAATATTCATCAACAAATTCATTTAATATTTTTTCACTATAACCTTTGTGTATAAAAACTGAATTATCATTTACAAAATTATTTTTTAGTTTTTCATATTCCTCATTAAGATCGGTCCAAACAACATCATCACCATCTTTGTTCCCTGAACACATCATCCCTTCAAAAATATCAACTAAGTGAAGTTCTTTAGGGTTTATGTTTTCATATATTATTTTGGAAAACTCCCCCTTGAAGACCCCTATTTCACATATAACTAAATTATTGTTTAAATCATTAATTAAGTCGTTTCTTGTTTCGTAAATTTTCATTTAAAATTTTTATTATAAAAGTTTATCATTTTTTCATATTTTATTGGGAAATTTCCAGGTCCACCCGCAAAATGTAACACTATACCGTCATATTCTGTTAAATAATAACCAATGTGAGATATTAAATTTGTAAGTTGGTTATCATAAATTTTGTTCCTATATAGATAAACGTTAAAAAAAGGTTGCTCTAAACAGTCGTTCACTAAATGCTGATTATTTTTTAAAAACATATCGATGTTTTTTAAATGATTAATCATTATTGGTTTGAACCCAAATATACCGGCATTAATCCCTAATATGTTATTTTTTTGTATTTCTTTTTTTTCAGTATCATTTAAAATATCCCCACCCCACCAATTTTCAGACATCAAGGAATTTTCATTACTAACATAAAATTTTTCATTTTCTATAATATTAAACATTTTTTCAGGAGAAGATGTCCATAAAATATCAAGATCTGAAAAAATAATTTTATCATACTCATAAGCTTTATCAAACAAATAAATTTTTAGTTTATTTGAACTTGATTCTAGTAACTCCGATTTATCTAAAACTAAAAAATACGGTTTTTTCTTAAAATTAATTTCATTTAACAATTCTGTTTCTAAATCAGTTATAAACAAAAAATCACCATCATAACCGTTATAATATAGACTATCAATACAAAGCTTTGCTAACTTTATATAATTAACATTATTACCTAATGTAAAATAGATTAAATTTTTTTCTTTAACATCCTTATTTAAATTCATCTTTTATAATTTTTTAATTTGTTTATTTATCACCTCAACCCAATATCCATATTCCAAACTCTCCCTACTATTTTTTTGAACTTTTTTTATCTCGTCAGATATAAAATTAAAATCATATAATTTATTCTGATCATCAATAAAAACAACTGGTAGGTTTTTATATATTTTTTCATATATTAAATGGTAGTCTTGTGAGGAACCAACCACTATTGGAGTGCCACCTAAATATAAAGTTTCATAAGTCCTAATACACTCAATACCATTTCCTCTAGGTGATACAACACCTAAATATGATTTTACGTGACTTGCAAATTCCTCAAAACTTATTTCATTATAATGATCTATGTGGTTAGATTCTTCACATATTTTTTTTATTTGGGATCTGAATGAAGGATTGGTCTCAACTCTAAAATTAGAAATTACCTTATTAACTGATTGACCATTCGGAATTAATTCAGGATTTAATAAATATTTTTTTTTATGAAAAATACCTTCATTTATTATCCCATGACCTTCTCTTTCAGGTAACATATCAATTTCTACACCAATAGGTATTGGTGTCACTTTATCACTATGACAATTTGTGTTTGTTGAGAAAATATGAGTTACGTTTTCGGGACAATATGAAAATAAATTATCATCAAAAGTTATATCACCATTAGCTATGATTAGAACACATTTATTCTTTTTAGATTCAATACTTTTAAATTCTTGTAATATAAAATCTATTTTACAAAAAATAACATTTTCGTCATTATGAAAGTCATTACAAAATTTAGTCATCTGTAAAAGATTATCTTGTGACATAAGTTACTTTCTGTATTTTCTATTTGATTTTTCATAAATTTCATCTATCAAAGAAATAACATTCAAAGTCTCTGACATATCAAAATCTTTTAAGTTTTGATAAACAAATGGATGATTTGGACAAGAACCTTGATAAGAACCGTAATTATTTGGTTCTGTAGATATGTTATATTTTTTTCTGATTTTTTCAAACTCAGACTGACTTCCGTGAGATAAAAAGTTTGCGGATTCAACTATGTTCAGAGCTTTACCCCCCAACTTTATGTATCCATTTGCGCCTATAACACTTAAAGAACACTCTAAATTTTGAGGTTCGGCCGCAATTGTAACTTCACAAGTCCCACCAAAATCACCAAAATCAAAAATACTATATATTGTATCCTCAATATCAACATTAATATGTTTATTTGAATATATTTTTGATGAGTGGACATAAGGTTTACCAAAAAGTTTTTGTAGTACGTCCAAATAATGTATACCCACTTCGTATAAAGTTCCACCACCTACATTAGGTAGAGCTCTCCACCCTGTAAAATACTCAAACGGTCTTTGCCATCTTTGTACAAAATTAACAGATCTTATTTTTCCTAATAAATTAGAATTTAAAACTTCTCTTAACAATGATACCGTAGGGTTTAATCTAACTTGTAAAACGCAATAAGCCTTTTTATTATTTTTATTTGCGGTTTCTATTATCTGATCAACCTCTTCTTTAGTAAAAGAAACTGGTTTCTCAACCAAAACATCACAGCCATTTTCTAACGCATATATTGCTTGATTAACGTGAAGTGAGTTTGGAGTTGCAATAGTTATAAAATTCGAAATACCGCAATCAACTAAATCTTTGTAATTTGTAAAATATTTTACATTATATTTTTTACCTAAGTTTTTTACTAAATCTTCTTGAATATCACAAACCGCAACCAATTCAAAATCTTCATTTAGTTCAATTGATTCTATGTGTCTTGGTAAAATAGCACCACAACCAATTATTGCAACTTTATATTTACTCATATTATTTATTTTGTTTTTTATATTTTGCTGGATTTCCATAAACTAAACTATCTCTTGGGACATCTTTTGTTACTACCGATCCTGCGCCTATCAAACTATTTTCACCAATAGTTACACCACAAATTATAACACTATTGGCCCCAATAGAACACCCTTTTTTAAACAAAGTTTTTTTAAATCTACCTTCATTCATCCAATCACCGGTTACTTTTGGTGTAAAATCATTTGTTGTTACGGTATTAGGACCAAAAAAAACATCATCTTCCAGTAAAACACCTTCATATACTAATGAATTATTTTGAATTTTACAGTTATTCCCAATAACAACATTAGGACCGATATAAACACCTTCACCGATAATACAATTTTTACCTATAACCGATCCATTACATATATGGGAAAATGCCCATATTTTAGTACCTTCACCAATATTATCACTTTCTATTATTGAACTTTCGTGGATAAAAACATTTTCCATAATTAAACAAATTTAGGTATATTATTAAATAGACTGTCTAAATAATTTTTATGATTAGAGTATGGTCTACAGGCATGGCATTCAATAAAATGGTTTGAGTTTATTAAATCTAAATCGTAACTAACTTCATTATTTCTGTGACAATCAATTCTTCTATTTAAAAAATCTTTAGCTAAACTTAAATCTGACACCCTTCCTGTATTTTTAAATTCATTTAATTTTAAACAAGCATACGCCTCATCGGTACCCCATTTATTACCCCACATGGTTTTCACATTTAAAGAATTTACCTTCAGTACTTCCTCCCAAAAAGAGTCTTCAAAATTAAACACATCACAAAAAGTCTGACCTTTTGCAATATGATAAGCTGATGGACTAAATCCACCTTCATCCCATTTTTTAGGGTGTTTTCCTTCTAATGTATATTGATTGTCTATCAACATAACATAATTATTATCATCAACATTTGATATAGAATCTTTTAGGAAAAATGTACCTAATGGTATTTGATCAATCCCCATAATGGCACACACTTCATCTTTATAAAATTTTGTAAAATAAAATAAAGCCCAAGTATATTGCCAAGGTAAAATACCACTAACTTCCCTCTCCAATATAATATTACCATATTCCTCAGATAAATTTGCGGACTTTAAATTTTCAGGTGTACCAAAAAAAACCAAGGTTGGGTTTATATTGAATTTTTCTTTATATGTTTTTGACAAATTATTCCAAAAATCATAATAAAGTGGATCATTATTGGAAACTAAAATAACTCTTTCTACTTTCATTTTTGTTAATTTATTTTTTGATTATGACTTCCATGAAAATATTTTATAGTTTTCACTTCTTTATATTGTGTTTTATCTAAAATAGTGTCCAAAATAACACCCCAAATTGGTAAGTCACCCCATCGATTACTGTAAATACACCCACAAGAATCAACTTTATTTAAAAAATTTTTTACTTTTAAATTATCATTAATTTCTTTTACATTAACAACCATAAAATTGGTGTAAGGGCACATTATTTGATTAAAGTTAGTGGTGTTAGATAAATTATTTTCGGTTATATACTCATTCCTTAAACTTTCCAAACCAACAATGACTAAATCAACGTCTTGGTTTTGGAACATTGGTGAAACAAAAACTAAATTTTCAGATTCCATTTCATCTATAATATCAAAATTAAAATCCTCAACGATACAATCTTCATCTATTCTTATAACATAATTAAAATCTTTTAGATATTCTAAAAAATCTATAGACCAAAAATGACACATATGTTTATACCCTATTGAAAAATTGTTTGTTAACCAATTTGGTGAACAGAAATCATTAACAATATTTTTGTTGTTATTAAAAGCGGTTTTTGGATCTTTATTTTTTATATCCCAATACTCTATGTTTAAGTTAGGAGTCTTACTTGAAATAAAATTTTGTTGATTTTCGTTTATATTACCTTCATGTAATATTATAAAAGAATAATTATCATTCTTTTCATTATTTAATAATTTTTCTATCGAAACGTTTCTATTTATAAGGGTTTTATATTGATTTACGTCATTATATCCCCTACTTAGGACACATATTGCAATTTTTTTCATTATTAAAATAAATCTTTATATTGGGTTTCAAATTTATTTCTACCTATACCTTGAGTGTCGTGTGAGTCAAATTGGAAATGGTGAAGTAAATCAGGTAAAAAAACATAATTAATATTTTTTAATAAATAAAATATACTAATAGACCTCTCAACTTCGTGACCTGAAAAATTTGAAGTTTTTATATCATCAATCATTGGTTCTATCCATTCCATATATTCATTAAAAGTGTTGGTATTAAATGAATGGTTAGAAGTAACTGTAATAACTTTGTTATGAGGTAAAGAATACATTCGATTATTTAAATTTACATTATAGTTTTTTTCTAATGAAAATCTTAAATGGGATATCCAATGATCTTGACCAATAAAATTAGGTTCTGAAATTAGTATTGGAACATAACCAATAACATTATAACCTAAACTAAAATTAAAATTTATATGATCCTCAATATCGTCATTTATATTAACATCATACTCGAATAAATTTATAAAATTAGATTTTATTAAATTGTTTTTCCATAAAGCATACCATCCGGTAAATGAGGTTAATTTTGGATAATTTTCTAAATTATGTGGTAAATCTCTACAAATTATGACATTATCTAAATTTTTAATTTTTTCTATTTCATTATTACCAACAAACACGTACTTTAAATTCTTCATTTTTGAGAATTTGTTTACGTTCATATAATCTAAAATTATGTTTTCGTCATGGACAAAAATAAAAGTTTCCATATTACTAATTAAATAATTTATTTTTGTTATTTTTAACAAAGGGTAATAAAAATTTATTATAATCTTCCTGTTCTCCTTTTGAATTTTTTTCGTCTTTACCCCTTGTTTTACTTTCGTAGTGATAAGCAACTAAAGACCCGTCATAATAATTTTTAAGACCAAGAAGTCTAACGGATAAATTTAACTCAACATCCTCAAAACAAGTTGTGTAATTTTCATTATAACCACCGGCATTATTAAATGTGTTTTTCCTAATCATCATAAGTGCTGCTGTACTACCAACAACTTCTTTTATTCCTGTTGTGTATGAATAGTACGAACCTAACGATGCGTGAGTTAACATAAGTTGATCTTTTCCTGGTTGTAATTGCATTATAATACCGTCGTGTTGGATTGTATTGTCCTCATAATGTAATCTAGCCCCCACTGTACCAACTTTAGAATTTTCTTTAAAAACTTTTAACATTCCATAAATAACGTTATTCAGTATTATTATATCATTATTACAAAATAATAAAAACTCGTGCCTGTCAGATAAATGGTTTTTAACCACATCATTATTTATTTTTGCAAAATTATAATAATCATACTCAACCAACATAATTTTACCTAAAGGTAAAATTTCATTTTTAATTCTTTCTTTTTCTTCGTTAGTTGATCCAGTATCGGCAATAAAAATTTCAAATAAATTATCATTACAGTTATCGTAAAATGATTTCACACAATTAAACAATAAGTCAACATTACCTTTAGTTGGTATTATAACCGCGACTTTACCAATGTTTTTTATTTGTTTTTCTTTAATTTCAGGATAATTAACATTTTTTGGTCTTAAATCTAATGGTAATTTATCACCCCATTTCTCAACAAATTTTTCTTTACTAACCCAAAATTCTTGATTTGGTTGACCAACAGATTCATGTGTAATTTCAAAAGATGAGGTTACACCAATTTTGATACCATCCAAATAGTTTGGAATACAAAATAGATGATCGTAAAAGTGAAACTTTCCAATTGTCTCATCAAACGTATGTTTAATTTTTGTTTTATCGAAAGATATGAATAAACCATCAATAGTAACAACAGGGATTAAGTAGGGTAATTTAACTGAATATTTGTTTATCCATTTTTTTTGACCTTCGGGGTGATGATATACTTGACCAACCATTGTCTGATGCATTTTTTCCCAATAGACACCTGACTCAGGAAAGTAACAAGATCCGGCCTTTCCAATAATACCAAATTCAGGATTATTAGAAAAATCCTCTAAAAGTTTTTTACCCCAATTTTTTTCTAATTTAATGTCGTTGTGGCAACAAACTACAATATCGTAAATTGATTCACTTACCCCACTATTATATACTTGAGATAATGAGTATTGGTTATGATTTTCAAATTCTAAAATCTGTACATCCTTTAAACCAACTGTTTGTAACAAATGTTCTTTAAATTTGTTATTGTAGTTTTTGTCTTTATGTGTTGAATATATAATAGTTATCATTTCTTATAATTGTTAAAATAATCTTTTGCTCTTTGTTCGTCTTGTTCATACATGGTTTTATTGTGCATTGACATATGACCATAACCAACTTCAGAAAAATAACCATGAGTTGAGGATTTATAAATGTCATAATGTTTAAATTTATATCCTTTAGTGACCATTTGTTTAAACCATACGTCGGCTAAATCTATCCCATAATAACCACCAAAAGGAAATACGTCACAATTTGGAATTACTTCTTTTTTGTAGTTATCAACATTTATTAATGCACACCATTCGTTAACTCTACATTCCGGCATTGGGAATGGGTTTTGTTTACTAATAAATGGTCTGCCGTGATTGGCACTTCTAGTGTCAGGGTTTTTATCTACATAATTAATAATCTCGTCATAAGGTAATTGGTTTTCACAATTAGACTCTAATAGATGAGAGTCACATATGTTCTCACGTTTTAATGGACAATTCCAGCACTGACCAATATGACCAATGGTAAAACAATCCCCAATTTCTGACAACAATTCAGAAACAATATCATTGGTAAATAAAACGTCATTATGAATGATAAGAAGATGTTTTTTATCCGTGTTCTCTAAACCATATTGATATCTTAAAGATGATCTGTAATCATTATCTGAAATGGTTTTAATAACATCACTATTATTTATCCAAAGATGAAACTTAGGTATGAACCTAATTAATTTATCGTAATTTAAATTTTCAGATATAATTTTATAGTCATAATCTTCAGGTTGATCTCTTTCCTCGATAAAAAATATTTTATCGATTAAATTTCCGGAATGTTCTAATAAAGTTTTTAATGTTATTAACGTTTGATAAGGTTTACCATATACGTTAATACAAACATCAATTTTTTTCATGTTAGATTTCATTTAATTTGTTTGATTTATTTCCCAATTTTCAGGATAATAACTAGGACAATAAAACATTTCATAACACTGACCATTAAGGTTTTTCCCAGAATGAATTACTCTCCCGTTATTAAAATTTTTAACGTACCACATTTGCCACCAAGTAAAAGTTGAGCTACCCCCAATAAAATTATCACAAAGAGTGCCTAATATAAATTGATCCATAGGGTTATTTGTGTAGTCTTTAGAAAGTATGTGTGTATTATTAGGTTCGGCAAATAAAAAGTTTTTACCATTATAATAATTTTTACACCACTCAATATCATCTGAAAAAATTATAATATTATAATCTAAGTAATTTGGAAATTCTTTTTTTAATGTTTCTTCATACCAAGTTTCAGGTATTTGATAAAAACAATCATGACCCACAAAATCACCCCTTCTAACACCAATTCCAATTGTTGGTTTTGTAAAAAAATCTTTATATTTGTTTTTTACCTCTTTAATTTTTTCTTCTTTTATTTCTAAAATATTTTTAATATAATCAACATCATCAATAAACCATTTTTCTGATTGTAATCCAGGATATCCTAATATATTAATTATTTTGTCATTATTTAATTTAAAAAACTCAATAAAATTTTCTTTTTCATCATCACTATATTTTGTTATTTGAAATGAATACTCAATATCGTAATTCTGATCTTCAGTAACATTAGGTGGATTTTTTAAATAATCCCATAGAAAATATTCAGGAAGTGCAATCTCATTATTAGAATGTTTTGCCAAGTAGTTTAATCCTGTAAAAAGAAATAACCAATTACCTAATCTTAAGTGGTTACCCCAACCATTGCATTTTATCATACTAGTTAAAATTTTCCATGAAATATTTTTTAGCGTTTTCTTCAGCCCCCACATAATAATTGTTATTTAGTGATGTTTGATATCCGCATGATAAATCAGACCAATACGAGTGAACATATTTTTCAACGTAATTAATGAACTTGTAACCTTTAAGATGTAAACTTCTAAACCAAGCAACCCCGGAGTCAGGACCAAAAACCCCAAAAAGAGGAGTGTCTCCATTTGGATAGGTTTCTTTATTAGACATTTCTCTATTAATTAAACAAGCCCATTCATTTAATCTACACTCCGGTAATGGTTTAGGATTTGTCCTATCAACATTATGTACACCTGTTCTTACATATGGTAAACCTAATGAGATTACCTCATCATATGTTGGGTTCCAATCGTAAAATTTCTCACCACTACATAAGTTAGCTTTGTTTGCTGGACAATTCCAACATTGACCAAGTTGACCAATACCAATTGAGTCATTTATTTTATTTAACATATCACCAATGATATCGTCAGTGTATAATACATCATTGTGAGTTATGAAGATAAATTTCTTATCACTTTTCTCAAATCCATATTGTGAATAACTATTTAAACGATCATTTTCATCGTTCATATTTTTTACCGAATACATTAAAATAGAATGTTTTGGTTCGTACACAATTAAATTATCAAAATAATCTACAACCCAATCAATAGTATCATCGTATGGTTGTTTTGGTTCTTTAACAAAAAATATTTTATCAATGTGATTGCCTGAATGTTTCATTAAACTTTTTAATGTACATAATGTTTGCCACGGCTTTCCGTAAACATGAATAACTACATCAACCTTTTCCATAATTCTATAACTATTTTAAACCAGTACTCCCAAAACCATTATCGTTTCGATCTTTATTTTCTAATTTATTTTTTTCAACAAACTCAACCCATTTTCCTGAAACAACAGGACAAAGAACCGCTTGCGCAATTTTTTGACCTTTTTCAATCCTTACTTTCTGATTTGTGGTGTTAAAAAGTATAACCTGTATTTCACCTAAATATCCTTGATCTACGGTACCTGGTGAGTTTAAAACCATAAGACCTTGTTTAAGTGCTAAACCACTTTTAGATCTTACTTGTATTTCATATCCTTCAGGAATGTCTAAGATTAAACCCGTATTTACTAATTTTCTATCAAATGCGTGTATCCAACACTCCTCAATTGAATACAAATCAAATCCTGAATCAGAGACATAATTATAAGATGGAGAAACTGTGTCTTCTTTTGATTTTACAAACCCCATTTCAATTTTAGGAATATACTCTTCCATCTCCTTTTCTAATTCATCTATATCAATTCCAAAAGAATCCATAATAGCATTGTAATCAATATCTTGGGTTTCATCTATTTCAATATCATCAAGTAATTTCATTAACATGTTTATTTCTTCCTCGTTAATGTCATCTAATTCTTTACTCATTATTTTAAACTTTTTAATTTGATTATTGTATCGATCAAAACTTTAACATCTTTCTCACAATACTCAGATATTTCTTCCAATCTGTTATGTCCCCAATATGCTTCGTGAACCATTCCTCCGTTTACTTCACCATCTTTTGGTGTTGGGATGTCTAAACATGCACACATCAAATCTAATGACCCAATTGCGGTGTATGCACCATACTGCCAAATTTCTTTTGTATCAATTGCTTTTACTTCCCAAGGTTTTGTATCATATGAAGGAAGAATCTTTGACGGCATAATTCCATTTACAATCATTCTTTTTGCTAACATCGGGATGTCAAAGTTTTTAAGGTTGTGACCACAAAGATAAAAATCTAATTTATGACATCTGTCCAACAAATCCCGAACCTCCAAAAGTAATTTGTGTTCATCATCACCCAAAAATGTTTGTTTTTTGGTTTCACCATTATCTAAAACAAAGGCCATAGATACACATACGATTTTTGCAAATTCAGGTACAAGTGCTGATCTTTTTCTAAATACAATGTCCATATGTTCTTCGGTTGTTCTATCTTCACCCCATTCTTTGTCTTCAGGAAATCTTTTTAAAAACCAATCAAAATATTTGTCGAATTGTTCTGCAATTTTTGGGTTTGATTGAAGACATGTTTGGTAATCAGCGCAACCACCAACAGTTTCAATGTCTAAAAATAAAATTTTCGTTATTGGTATATTAATCATAATTCTGTTTTTTTAATAATTTCAGGATTTTGTTTTAAAGTTTGTATTGTAATTAAATCTTTAATTTTTGTAGTTGACCATCCGTGAGATCTTGTAGTATAAATAACGTCTATCGGTAAATGGTCTCCCGTAAATCTTTTACCGATGTAATCATCACCTAAGATTCTTACATCAGGTTTGTAAAATTCAATTAACCTTTGTAGATCTTCTTCATCGTCATAACATACTACTTCATCAATGTATTTGATTGACATTAATGTTTTATATCTTTCGTATAATGGGATGACAGGTTTATATTTTGTATATCTAGTTTCTGATGGATCTCTTTGTAGAAATACCATAAAATAATCACAATGTTCTTTTGCAGTCTCAAATGTGTAAATGTAACCTGGATGTAACAAGTCAAAGTTACCAGCGGTGAATCCTATTTTTCCTTTTTTCTGATCCATAATTATTTTATTAAAGATTTATAAAACGATGCTCTTTCGTGAGACACGTTGTTTATGTCGTATTTGTCTTTTACTGTTTCGTATAGTTTTTCACCAAGATCTATAATCATATTGGGATTCTCAACAAGTTTTTTAATGTTTTTTACCCAATCACTATGGTTTTTTGTTTCATCAACTAGTAATGCATTACCATCAACAAATTGACCATTTTTTAATGAGTGTTTTAAATCAATCGTGTATGGACCAATATTGGAAGCTATAAGTGCTTTTTTATAAAAACCTGCCTCAATAACTTTTAACTGAGATTTCATTCTATTAAAGATGTGATTTTTAATTGGTGCTAATGAAATATCAAACTTTGCATAATTTCTTGCGTATGAGTCAGTAGGTCTTGTCCAAACCCTCACGTAATTTTCAGTTTGAATTGCGGGATAGTCTTCCTCTTTAAATTTATCTAAAAATAATTTATACTCAGGTGAGATAATTTTATAATTGTCTGTGAAAATGTTTTCATACATTGCCCACACAGTCTCTTGTGGTTTGATAGGTCTTTGTCTTTTCTCTCCTGTATCTTTGTTGATTTCAGTAACACTACCTCTTGTATCGAAACCACAAACATAATATTGTAATTTATCTTTGAGTGGTGAAAGTTTATTAACCATACCATCTAACAATTTTAAATCGTGTAAATGTGATGATCCTCCTAACCACCCAACACGAATTTTATCTGAAGGTAGCGTAGGTTCGGTAAATTGACCTTCTTTTGGGTCGATTGCGTTAGGGAAAACAACTACGTTTTTGTTGAACTTTCTAATTTCGTTTGCAAAGATTTCGGTGGTTGTTGTTACATAATCTGCAGCCTTTAAATTTTCTACAATCTTAAGGTGCATTTTGTCATTAACAATTAAATTATGGATTGGGTGTTCTTTTGTTGGTAACCAATAATCGTCCATATCTGCGATTACAATTATACCAAGACTCCTAAGTAATTTAATAATTGTTGGGCATTGATCTAAATCACCAAAATTTCTGTGAAAATGAACTATTTGGTAATTTTTCCAATAACTTACATCGTTAATTCTTGGTTTATAATCGATATCGATATGAAAATCATTAGGATATAAATTTTGTAGATTGATATGCGGATCAACTGAACGATATTTACCAACACCACTTGTGTCGGAAGGTAATACTAATACTTTAATTTTAGACATAAATTTCTTTTGTAGAAATCTAATAATTTTAAACAAAATAATCAATAATAAAAAAAAATACCCACCATAAGATGAGTATTTAATTTACGCCTGAAAAGTATTTTTTATTTTGCGATTTTTTTAACCTTTAAAACTTTACCCTCAAATAAGTGTTGACCAACTCTAAATTTGAACATTTCTCCACTATTTGATTCTGATTCAACTAAAAGACCATTTTCTTTTAGAACATCCTGAACTGTTTCTCTAACAATTTCTCTTATTTGATTTGAGGTCAATGAACTTGATGATTGTACTTGTTGTGTTTGTTGTCTTGGTTTACTCTCAGCAATTTGATCACCTTTTGCATTTGTGTTCATTAATCTTGCCGCCTTCTCAATTAAATCATTACTTAAAACTGTATCTGTTGACATACCCATTGATGGTTGTTGTATAGGATGTTCCATCATTAATCTTTTAATTTCGTCAGGTAATTTAGAACTTGCAATTCTATCTTCCATAGGTAGATTAGATTGTCTTGGTTGTGATACAGGTCTTGTTTCTTCCATTAAATCCGCAGGTAAGTTATATCTTGCTGCTGGAGCCTCATAATTCTCAACCATTGGGCTTGAGTAATCATTACCCATGTTTATGTTACGAGCTTGACCTCTACCCATGTCATTGTGTTTTTCCATGATCTTTTTTGAGACCATTAATTTTTGTAGTAATTCTGATTCTGAATTCATATTATGTTATATTTTCGTTTCCAAATACTGCGTTAATTATCATTCTTTCCATACTCCTGTCACCTGTAGGATTATATCCAGGACGAGGAGTGTCAAATACTTCTTGAGTTGGTCTAATGAATTCCATTTTATCCACTCTAAAAAATCTCCAACTAGGAAGAGGTTTTTTTCCTAAATAAGCTCTATGTGATGATCCTTCTCTATCCCAAGCTCTTAATACGGGATTACCCCTCTTACTATAACCGTAGGCCACGGGTTCAATAACCCTTAACCCCTTACCTCCAGGTTCGTCACCGTTATAATAAATAACACATACTTTTTTATTTCTTATAGCATCAGTTATTTGATCAGCTGTTGCTACCTCTAAAATAAGTTTATTTAATGTGTTGTAAAGTTTCATTATGCAGATGGAGTTGTGTATGGTTTGTTTGGTTGGTATTCATTAACTTTTATTTCATTTTTTCTTTCAATAATATCAATTGATGAACCACCATTGATCGTATCTAAGAAAATTCCAGTACCTTTACCTGACTCATCACCATCTGATAGTGCATCAGGGTTAACCGCAGAATATGGATTTACCGTTTTGTAATCATTTTTTACAAGAAGGCTTTTTCTTTGGATGTCAGCAACTGCAGTCAAATCATTTGCTGGTTGGCTAAAATCTAATCTTTCTGTTTGCATTTTAAATTATTTGTTTCATTATTTGGTTTATTCTGTCAAGGTCTTCTTTAATTCTAACATCTTGTGTAAAAGTGCTATGTTCCTTAGAAGGTCTTGACATATCGGCAATAGGTCCTAAATCTTTAATTAATTTATCATCTATTTCGTCCGGCATATAATCGTTTTGTATTTGATTTGAAAAATTGTCATTTTTTCTGAGTCCTTGAATTGTATTCTCAACCCAATTTTTCATATAATCGGCTCCATTTAAAACAAATGGTGCGTCAGTCCCATCACCTTCATAATTATCAAACCAATTTTTTATCCTACCAAGTTGTTGGTATGTTACATATCCAGTATCCCTTAATTCCTCATTTCTTTTGTGACCTTCAATTGATGGGTCTGAATTAGGAATGTGATCAAAACATACTTGAAGATATTCAACTACTTCTTTTGGTAGTTCAATAGTTTTATTATATAAATTACTATTCACCTTGTTTTAAATGTTTTACCAATTTATCAATACTAATACCTTCTTTATCTGCAAGTCTTTTAATCGCTTCAATATTTCTTATTAATATTTTAGAGACTGGTTTAGATAATTTATCGTCTTCTTTTGTTTTTTTTACAACTTCTTTGTCTTTGGATTTTTTTGAAAGTAATATCTCATCAATCAAAGTTTCCATTTTTTCTTTTTCTAATTCAGACAATCTTCTTTTTGTAAAACAATTTTTACAATGTCCTCGTTTCTTTTCGTTTTTTAATTCTTTATCTAAATTTCTATCAAACCCCAATCTTTTTAATCTTTCATCCCTTTCAATAGGATCCTCAACCTCCATCTTTTTTAATATTTTATTTGCAACATCATAAGTAGGTGCAAATTCGGTTTCTTCAAAACCAAAAGATTCAGATTGATCAACTTCACTTAATGTGTTATTTTTCACATCTTCAGACTCACCATAATAAACACGAATGAATGGCCACTGTTGAGCTCTAGTCATACGAACAGTTTGGTCCATAGTTTTCTTGGCCAAATTTCTTTGGTTTAATACGGGTATGTTAGAACTTATTAAAGAACCATCAGGGTCAACTAATTCATCAATTTCACCGTCATTATGTTTCTTCTTACTATGAGAATCAATTAATTTGTGAACTTGTTGTTTTGTTAACTTTTTACCTGATTTTAATATTTTTGAAATTAACTTTTGAATTTCTTCAAATACAGATTTATCAACCTCAATAAATTCATCTTCTTTTCTGGATTCAGATAATGTTTCAGATACTGAATAATATATACCAACTTTATTCCCTTTATCTTTTAAAAAGAAATAATACGGTTTTTCAAAATACTCTTTATTCAATTCTATCATGGTATAGTTTTTACAATAAATACTTTCATTTGTTGTATTTATAAGTAAAACACATGGCATACCAAAATATAAATCAATATAACTACCCAAAGTTAAAGTTACAACTCATTTATGATGGGCAAGATATGTCTTTGGCGTCTGATGAGGTAGACTTTAATCAAGAGGTAGTTTTTTCTCCATATATAATAGGTACAGATAATGGTGAAAAATTACCTGTGAATGTTGATTTAAATAGTCCATTATCAACTCAAAACTTAACATTGAGCTATGGTGTGTATAACCCTAATAATGTTGTAATCTCAGAATCATTTTATGAACCTAAAGATTTAAGAATTGATTGTTTTACTGCAGGAACAACTTGTGATATTGGTTTAACGGGAATAGATAATGGTTTAGTTGATAATATTGTCGGTGAAACTTTAAATTATACAAATGGTTTATTCACAGATGCGGTTAAGTTTGATAGGATGTTTTACGATAGACGAATGAAGTTCATTCAAACAACTACAAATGTCCCACAAAATAATAGATTTTCAGGTATACCAAAATATACGGCCTATGAAATGGTATCTAAAAATAATCCACAAGTTGGGAGATACGTTGAATTATATGGTGGGTTTTATCAAGGATTTTATAAATTGTTTGGTTATGATTATGAAATTCTACCCGAAAGAATGAAAAAAGGGTGGTCTGTTGAAATGATCTTGAAACCTAGATTAATTAATGAATATACCCCAAAACCTGGATACGAAACACTAAATCAAATTTACCCGAATAATAAAAATACTTTATTTTATTTAGGGACAAGAGCTGAAAATAAATTTTACCATTATGCCGATGGATCACCAAAATGTGATCCTAATTATGTTAGAGTGACTTCAGAATTAGCGGGATGTTTTCAAACGTGCGCTTGTTGTAATTATGACGTAAATAATAGTAGATGTATATACGTATACCCGCCAAGACCAATTGGTGGTGTTTATGACCCACATATTAATTATGGTTGTAATCTTTGTAATGGAAATCCTGAGACTAAACTCACTTGTGGATGTGGTTGTGATTTAGATCCTTGTCTCACTTGTGGATGGATGTGTTTTGAACATAAATGTAGCACAGTTATAGTCCCTTCCCCTACACCAACACCAACTCCTACACCAACCCCTCCTTGTGATACTTACCCAACTGAAGTTTCGTGTCCACCAAAACCTTGTTGTACATCATGCCCAAGTTGTGGATGCGATACTTGCGGTTGTCCACCACCATACCCATCAGATACATTTTCATCTATTGAGGATACTTGTGAAAAGGACCCCAAGTTTGATGCATTATCAAACAATTTTTCAATTAGATTGTGCGGTGACCCAAAGAATCCAGGAATTGGTATTAGAGTTTTAAAAATAACAGGAGATTGTGAAACTACAGGAACATGCGTAACAGGACAAACATATGTAACAGGTTATACAATACAAGATATTTGTACACCACCAATTTATCCTTTTTGTTTACAAACTAATCCTGCTTGGTTGGAGTATGAGCATTGGTTCCAATTAGACGTTGTGTTTGAAAGATACACGTTTATTGATTATTGTGATTTAAGATGGTTTGGAGGTTTAGATCAAATTACAAGAGTTGAGTTTTTGGCCTCTCTTGCTAATAACACGGTATCTTTAATTGGACCTCCTGTAACAAATGGTTATGATGTTCCACAACAAGTTGAGATAGTACAATTAAATCAAATATGGTTAGATGAGACAAAGTTTAGAAGAGGTAGATTAAGAATTTTTATTAATGGAAGAATATTCTACACAATTGAAGATTTTGAAGAAGTTATACCAAGAGCTTTAGATACTGATAAAGAAAAACAAGTTGCGGTTCCATTTAATATGTCTTGGGGTGGAGGAACACAAGGTTTACATGAAAATTTAACTTTATCATCATGTACCGCAACAACTATTGGTGATTATATACAAGATCCTGAATGTTTTCCTGAAAATATTTTAAGTGCAACTACTTTAAATAAATTAAAAACACACATTCTTTTAGAAGAAAATTTTGCAGGAACTTTTGAAGGTGGAATATCCCAATTTAGATTTTATACTGAACCTTTATCAGCTCCCGAAGTCAAACATAATTTTAAATTATTGAAAGATAAATTTATGATGTTTGACCCTGATTGCCCTGTTTGTAACACTGAAACTTGTGCGCCTAACGATTACACATATATAATTTCTAATGATGTAACAACTACAACCACAACATCATCAGGATCAACAGGTAGAGTTTCTTTTAGTTTAGGTTAAATCAAAAAGATATAAATAAGGTTATGGTTGTATTTATTTAGAAATACAATGAGTCAAATTATTACAATAAATAGTATCAATCACGACGGTGAACTAGCCAATGTTTTGTTCACGCCTGATAATGATCCTGTTGTGATAAATTTGGGTGACATAACTTTACCATTTGTTTTTGAACCATCTTTATTAATACCACCAAGAGAAGTTTATGGAACTTACACAATTTACACATATGAGGATAAATGTACTAATATATTACAAGTACCACGCCCAACACCTACACCGACACCAACAGTAACACCAACAAGAACTGCAACGCCAACACCTACACCAACACCAACAGTAACACCAACATACGAACCTTGTGCTTCTGCAACACCTGCACCAACACAAAATCCTACACCGACGCCAACAAGAACCCCAAGACCTACACCGACGCCAACGACTACACTACCACCTTGTTTGTCACAAACACCGACACCAACACCGACACCAACACCGACTACACCTCCGAATTATTTCGCGTATTTGTTTATAGAACCTGTTTCAGGATCATCCGCAATTGGTTCGTATATGTATTCGAATGGATCTAACTTCTTCGGATTCACAAACGCTTCCCAACCAACACAAAGTCAGACGCAATTCAATATAGATATGAATTTATATATGAACTACTCTTCATGGACTAATGGACAATTCCCTAGCATCATTGTCCAATCTGTTTCACAAACTACAGGTGGTGATGATCTATTTGGAAACCCAATCAGTAAATATAATTTCTTTACAACAGAAATTAAATCTGGTACAGTACTTTCAAAAGCTTGGTACACTTGGTTTATTCCTGTAATTGCGACAAATAATGAAATACAAACTGAAATCTACATTAATGCAATGGGTAACCCGACCCAACAAGAATCTGTTGGAACTGAACCTACTATTAATAGTTATTTAGTTAACTACACAGGATCAACGATTCCTTCAGGAACTTATCGAGTTTATACAACATTCCCTAACCAAATATTTAGGTTAAACAATAATAACAATATTTATTTTAGAGGTAGCGATACCCAACCATAAAATTGATATAGAATGGCAAATCCATATAAAAATCCACAAACACCTTTATTAGCGGTTGGAACTTTCTCAGTTCAACCAAGTCAGACATTTGGTACTAATTTTAGTATATATAGTGTTGGTGGTTATATGGAAGTTTATGAACTTCAGGATTTAATTTATACAATCCCAACTGGATCTCAAGGAGATATAGAATTTTCAGGTAATACAATTCCAATACAATTCCAAAAAGGTAGTGGATCGGTTTTCTCACCTGACGTTTTAACATTAAATTCGGATAATATTTCGTCAGGTCGTAGAAGACTTGGTATGTTGGCGTATGTTTATTCAACACAAGAAATATTCCAATATAATATCCCAAATTATACGACACTTTGGAATAACGCATTGGCGGCTTCAGGACCTGGTGGACCAACCGTACTACAATCAAAATTTGGAACCACAGTAAAAAGTAATTCAGCTGCAGGACAAGCGTTAATTAATGCTTGGACAGGATCAACAATTCAGGGTCACAGTGGTGGAACTGCCAATTCTAATTGGAGATTATTAGACACAGGTGGATGTTGTATTACAGGATTTACATACAACAATGACAATAGTTTCACTATATACGATGATAATGGTGGTGTATTTACCGCATCTTTTGATGTTGTTACAGGATTGACAGTATCAGGAGGATCTTTAATTGTTAATGGTGTTAATATTACAGGTGACACATTTACAACAGGAGGTACATATTTTAGTGCAACAAGTACAATAGATTTATATGACAATCAAGGGGGTATTGTTACAATTACAGGTATAACGGCATCAGGTGTTGCAGGATCAAACGGATCTTCAGGTTCTAGCGGTACTTCAGGAACATCAGGAACATCAGGATCTAATGGATCTTCAGGTATATCCGGTTCTTCAGGATCTAGTGGGACTAGCGGAACATCAGGTGTAAGCGGTTTATCAGGAACGAGCGGTTCTTCAGGTTCTTCAGGTTCTTCAGGAATTTCAGGATCTTCAGGGACTTCAGGAACTAGAGGTTCTTCAGGGACTTCAGGAACTTCAGGGACTAGAGGTTCTTCAGGTAGTTCAGGAAGTGGTGGTACAAGCGGTACAAGCGGAGTTAGTGGTGCGTCAGGAACTAGCGGTACAAACGGTACAAGCGGTAGTTCAGGAACATCAGGAAGTAGTGGTACAAACGGTACTTCAGGAACATCAGGAACTTCTGGTACAGGTGGTACTTCAGGTATAAACGGACAATCAAATTCATTATTCCCATATAACGCAAGAGTAGATATCCAATCAGGAGATCCAGGTAATACAAATATTATTTGGAATAATGTAACACAATCGGCATCAACACAAATAAATATTTCACATTTAGATAATGATAATGATGATATTGATATATTTTTGGGGTTAATTCCAAGTGGAACAACAATTATTATCCAAGACCAAATTAATTCAACTGAATTTCAAAAATGGATTGTTGGAGTTGGTGTTGAAGCGGCTCCCAATTCATATTGGACTTTTCCTGTTACATTAGTATCATCAACCATTGAATTTACAGGTGGGGAAAATATATTATTTATTATAGGACAATTACCTTCTGGAACAAGTGGGGTATCAGGAACATCAGGAACATCAGGATCTAATGGTTCTTCAGGTACGTCAGGAAATAGCGGTACAGACGGAACTTCAGGGTCTAGTGGTTCTTCAGGAAGTAGTGGTTCTTCAGGAAGAAGTGGTTCTTCAGGTACGTCAGGAACTAGCGGTATAGATGGAAACGATTCTTCGAATAGTGGTAGATGGGGATATGAGGGCATTTCTACTACTCCCGGACCTGGTCGTTTTGGGACGGATAACCCGGTAATGAGTTTAATTGGGTATGTCTACATAAATTCAGAAGCCGAAAACGGTGTAGATTATTCTACATGGCTTTCAGGAGTAGATAGTATACAAAACCTTGGATTCCCTGTTTCTTTACAAATTACACAGGTAGGTTCTAACAATATTATCGGTATATGGGAAGTTGTTTCTATTACTTCAACAGGTAGTGTTTACGAGTTTCAAGTTGACCCGCCATTTGTTACAAATGGTACTATAACAGATACTTGTACAATATCATGGGTATATAATGGGATCAGTGGTTCTTCAGGTTCTTCAGGAATTTCAGGATCTTCAGGAATTTCAGGTTCTTCAGGTTCTTCAGGTTCTTCAGGTTCTTCAGGAATTTCAGGATCTTCAGGGACTTCAGGAACTAGAGGTTCTTCAGGGACTTCAGGGACTAGAGGTTCTTCAGGTAGTTCAGGTTCTTCAGGGACTTCAGGGACTAGAGGTTCTTCAGGGACTTCAGGGGCTTCAGTTGCCGTTAATGGTATCACAAATTACGTTGTTAAATTTACAGGGTCAACAGGTATCGGTAATAGTCAAATTTTTGATAATGGAACCACAGTAAGTATCGGTACATCCGCATCGACTAGTAATTACAAATTAGATGTTCGTGGAGCAACCATTATGTCTGCAACAACAGGAACAAGTCTAACTGTAATTAGTTCAGGTAACAGTACATCGGCACCCGTACTTTCAGTCCAAGGATCACAAGGCGAATTGTTTAGTGTTACGGATAGTTTAATTGGATCTTTATTTTCCGTTAATGACATTTCAGGTTTACCTATACTGGAGGTATTTTCTGATAGTACCACAATAATTGGTAACTATTTAGCGCCTTCATTATATACGACAACAAAAGTAACATCGATAACTGCATCAACTGGAACAACAATATATTCAATACCGATCAGTGCATACACATCTTCATTTATTGATTATTATGTAAGTGGAGCCACAGGTATGAGAGCAGGTAATATTATGGCAATATGGAGCGGGACTACTGTACAATCAACAGATAATTCAACCGCAGACATCGGTAGTACAACACCTTTAACATTTGGGTTTTTGGTTTCGGGGTCAACAACATTATTTAGTGCGTCAGCATCAACAGGGAATTGGACTGTTGAGTCCATAATAAGGGCATTGTAATATGGCATTTAATTATTCACCTAAAATAGTTACAGATAGATTAGCCATGTATTTAGATGCGGCTAACACCAAATCATATGTTTCAGGTTCAACTACCGCCTATTCATTAACTGGATCGATTAACGGTTCATTAATTAATGGAACAGGATATAGTAATATAAATGGAGGGGCTTGGAGGTTTGACGGTATAGATGATAGTATTTTTTATGGTCTTCAACCAATTAACTTTAATCCCTCAACTCAACCTTTCTCTATGGGTGGATGGGCCAATTTACTTTCAACCGGAGGAAATGGAAATAGGGCCGTAATATTAGACATATGCGGTACTAATACATCTCGTTTATATATTGCTATAGATAAAACTAATTTACGTTTGATTGTTGATATAAGACCACCTGCCGGAACAGTTTACGTTCCAGTATCCGGTAATACAAATTCAATTTCATTAGGAAGATGGGTTTATGGTATGGTTACATTCGATGGGGGTACTATTAATTTATATCAAAATGGAGAATTAATTAGTACCGCAACTGGTTTTACTAATTACCCCGTTATAAATTACAATTGGTATAGCGGATTTCAAGATGATGATGACGCAGATATGAATGGATATATAAGTTCAGTCTCATTTTATCTAAAAACATTATCGGCATCAGAAGTTCTCCAAAACTATAACGCAATTAAATCACGATACGGATTATTATAATGGCAGGAAGAATAACATATTACGGTGCTGTAGTAAAAGACGGTCTTGTTTTAGATTTAGATGCCGCAAAACGTGATTCATATATTGGAAATGGAATTGTATGGACGGATGTTTCAGGATTCCAAAATATTGGTACGTTAACAAATGGACCTACATTTGATTCAAACAATGGGGGTAGTATTCTATTTGATGGTGTAGATGATGAGGTTCTTGTTGGTAATGACCGTTATACTATGGTTTCGGCAATGACTTGGGACATATGGGTTAAAAGAATTTCTGATGGAAATGTATTCAACATGATGATGAGTAATTTTATGCCATATATGGCTTTCAGAGGGACTGATAGCGGCTCAGACATAAATAAATTTAATGTTGCATACCGTACAGTCACAGGAGTTACGACAACTCAAAGAAATTTATTAACGACAGGCGCAACTTTTAGTAATAACATATGGTATAATTTTACTTACACTTTATTGTATGATTTACAAAATCAACTTGCAACCGCAAAAATTTATGTTAACGGAGTATTCAACACGTCATCTTCAAATAACAGTGATTCAGTTTACCAACCATCTGTAGGTAGTAGATTACGTTTAGGTAACTATACGTCAAATCAATATCCGTTTCCTGGTAACATTAGTAATTTTAAAATCTATCATAAAATACTTTCAGACTCAGAAGTTCTCCAAAACTATAATGCACTAAAAGGGAGGTACGGACTATGAGTACTCTATCAGGTGGTCCTAATATTGTGACCAATGGGTTGGTATTGTATTTGGATGCTGCAAACCCAAATTCATATGTTTCCGGATCAACTACTTGGAGAGATATTTCTCGTAGTGTAAATAATGGGACATTGATAAATGGACCTACATACAGCAGTGCTAATGGTGGATCTATCGTTTTTGATGGTTCGGATGATTATGTAAATTTAGGTGTTAATTTAAATAATATTTTTATTGGTTCCTCATTCACCGTAAATATGTGGGTTTCTATTTCTATTAATTTACCGGACGGCAACGGTTATTCTCTAATATCTAACTATAGTGGTGATATTCCAACAAATAATGGGTTTCAATTAGGTTGGAGAGGTGGTTTGGGGGACACCTTATACGCTTTTGGGGATGGGTATTTATCTCGTACACTAGATAACGTCACAGGATTAACCTCCAATGTTTGGTACAATATTACTTTTGTATATGTGAGAAACACGTCAGGAAACATTTATTTAGATGGTATAAATAAAACCAATAATTCATTTACGAATACAGTTAACGCACCAAACCAAAATTTAAAATTAGGTGTAAGATCCGATAATAATACTTTCCCATGGTATGGTAAGATGGCAATCACCCAAGTCTATAATCGTGCACTAAGTGATTCTGAAATTTTACAAAACTATAACGCAATTAAATCACGATTCGGAGTTTAATTTTTTTTTAAGGTAATAAACTTTGATAAGGTAATATTTATCTATAAAACATAAATCAAAAGGTTTTCTTTTGGATAGGGGAAAAAAGAGAAAGAATAGATGGCAAATGAATTTGTTGCAAGGCGTGGTATAACATCTTTGGGTGGTATTACATTACCATATACGGGAGTAAGCTCCACATATACAATCAATACAAACAATTATTTCATTGATTGTACAAGTGGGACATTTACTGTCACCCTTCCGACTGCGGTTGGTATTGCGGGTCAAACTTTTATAATAAAAAATAGCGGAGCAGGAACAATAACCGTTGCAACGACAGGTGGTCAAAGTATAGATGGGACTACAACAAAAACATTAACACAATACGAGTCAATAACCGTACAAAGTGACGGATCCAATTGGGCTATTGGTAGTACCGCTGAAACGGGAGGATCGGCAATACCAGGTTCAAACAATCAACTATTAACTTCAGATGGTGCAGGTGGTGCGATTGCAGAATCATTATTAACGTTTGATGGTACAATTACGTCACCGTATTTAAATGTCAATTCAGTAAAAATCGGAAGGGGTAATAACAATGTATCAACAAATATTTCAATTGGCGGGATTGCGTTTAGTTCTGGATCAACAGGGTGTAATAATACTGCGATAGGTTTAAATTCTCTTAGTGCTAACACAACAGGATCTTTCAATATTGCGATAGGAGGATCCACTTTAAGCGCATCAACTATAGGTAATAGAAATATTGCAATTGGTCACCAATCTCTTCAATCAGGTGCCGGACTTTGTAATAACGTAGCGATTGGATATAAGTCAGGGGCTCGTTTAGGTAACAATCTCACTCCAACCGATAATATTTTTATTGGGTGTCAAGCTGGTTACGGTGCAAATACAGGAAATGTTAGTTTTGGTAATATATTATCTGATAATATTGCTATTGGCAAAAAAGCAGGATGTAGTATAGGAAGTAAATACAATCCCTCAATATATTGTGGTAATAGTGGATATCCTGATTATATCAATGAGTATGCCCCGGGTTGGGCAACTAGTGGTAAAAATGTTTTTATAGGAAACTACGCAGGACAAAATGCCACACCACCATCACCCTGTTCCCCAGCCGCAACAATAATAGGATATAATACGGCAATTGGTCATTGTTCAATGGCCTCTACCACATATGGTAAATTAAATACTGCAATAGGATATGCATCTTTAAAATCTAATACCACAGGTAACTACAACGTAGCGATTGGGTTACATTCTCTTTGTTCTAATACGTCGGGAAATTTAAACGTAGCAATAGGTACTTGTGCGTTACGTTTAAATACGACCGGAATTCAAAATAATGCGATGGGGTTTAGATCACTAGGAAAAAATACATCCGGGCTTAGGAACACGGCAATAGGATATAATACTTTATACGCAAATACGACAGGTACTGATAACTTGGCACTTGGTCATCGTTCTTTATTATTTAACACTACGGGAGGTAATAACATTGGTTTAGGGGTTTATGCATTACGAAATAATACTACTGGAAACCGTAATACCGCAATAGGTTCAAACGCGTTACGGTGCAATACTACATGTTCAGATAACACAGCAATAGGGTACTTTGCTTTAGCTTCAAATGATATCTCAAATTTTAACACAGCTATAGGGTCCAATTCCCAAAGGAATTCCAGCACAGGTGGTGCTAATACTTCAATAGGAACGGATAGTTTAAGGTTTAACACAACAGGTGGTGGTAATAATGCAATAGGTTCCCGTGCTTTATATGCTAACACAACAGGTGATGGTAATACAGCAATAGGTAGGAATACTTTATGTTCAAACACAACTGGATTTTTTAACGTAGCTATAGGATTTTATTCTTTAAATAAAAATACAAATGGCTCACGTAATATAGCAATAGGTAGAGATTCTTTATATGGAAGAACATCCAATTGTGATACAATTGCTATTGGATATAAGGCTTTTCGTGGTGGTGGTGGTCCATTTTTTCCTGATACTTGTACTACATCCCACAATATTGGTATTGGTGCATATGTAAATTTTGCATGTAATACAGTAGGTTCTGTTATTATAGGTAGATGTGCTACATCTACGGCAAGTAATCAATTTGTGATTGGTAGTACTACTAATATAGTAGGAGCCGTTACCACAGAAACTTGTTCTGCAACTAAAACATGGTCTGTAGTAATTAATGGAGTAGCACAAAAAATTCTACTTGCTTAAAAAATGACTTTGACATTTAAATTGTAACACTTATGTTTTATTAAACAAAATAAAATTTATGGTGCAAAAAGTATTTTATAATCCATCCATGCCTAGAGCAGGATCAACCTTGATTCAAAACATTTTAATGCAAAATCCCGATATCTATTCAACCCCTACTTCAGGTGTAATTGAATTTTTATTGAATGCGAGATCAGTATATTCTGCGGGTGATTCATTTAGGGCTCAAGATCAGGATGAAATGAAAAAAGGATTCAAAAATTTCTGCAAAACAGGACTATATGGTTTCTTTGACGGAATTACAGACCGTCCATACGTAATAGATAAGAGTAGATCGTGGTTAGGTCACTTTAACTTCATTGAGTTTTTTACGGATGAAAAACCAAAAATGATTGTTATGGTCCGTGATTTACGAGCAATATTTGCTTCAATGGAGAAAAATTTCCGTAAACACCCCGACAAAGACCCAATGATTATTAATGGTGTTGAATTAAAAAACATGACTACCGCCGCTCGAGTTGATCATTTTTCAATTTCTCCACCCATTGGTCCGTCTATTGAGTGGTTATCTGAGGCAATACATCAAGGAATAGATAAAGATATTTTATTTATAAGATTTGAAGATTTGACAGTGGATCCTGAAACTGAATTAATAAAAATCTATAATTATTTAGAACTACCATATTTTAAACATGACTTTAATAACGTAGAACAACTAACAAATGAAAATGATGTTATACATGGTATTTTTGGAGACCATAAAATTAAACCTCAAGTAAAACCTGTAAAGGATAATTTTATTGAAATTCTTGGAAAAGAACAATGTGATCGTTTACGAGAACATTATGATTGGTATTTTAGAGCCTTTAACTATATTTAATATTTATAAAAAAAACAAAATGGAAGAAACACAAACAACAGAACAAGTGCAACAACATATTAGTGCGGCATTTGACTCGGTTAATTTAATTAACGAAGAAATCACTAAAGAAATGACCGATGAACGTAAAAACACAATAAAACGTAATGGTGATCATCTTGAAATTATGATGGCAAAAGGTTGGTTTTTATCGGGATGTACTGAACAACAGATTATCGATATTAATAATTCTATTACTACGTCAAAGTCGTATTAAAAAATATTATAAATGGAAGAAAAATATTTAGTGTGGCATATTCAGGGAGGTTTAGGTAAGAATGTTGCTGCAACATCATTAATAGACTCTTTATCTGTAAAATATTCAGATAGGAAGATAGTGATAGTGGCATCATATCCCGAAGTATTTTTGAATCAAGAAAACATTTATAGAGTATATGGTTTAGGTAACACTCAATATTTTTATGATGATTATATAAAGGATAAAGATACTTTAGTATTTAGACACGAACCTTATTATGAGACTAATCATATACTAAAAAATAAACATCTATTATCCAATTGGTGCAAATTATTAGGTATTGATTATGATTTTCAAAAACCAAAGTTATCTTTTAATTTTGCACAAAAAAGAATGTCTTTAAAATGGAAACGAGAAAAACCAATTTTTTTAATTCAAACAAACGGAGGATCAATGATGTCAGACCAAGAATATTCTTGGGCTAGAGATTTACCATTTTCTATTTCATTAGAGGTTGTAGAAAAGTTTAAGGAAACTCATCACGTTATTCAAATTTGTAAACCGTCTTCATTAAAAATACCCGGAGTAGAAGTGATAAGTGATAATATGTCATCAATGGAGTTATTTACATTACTTTCGGTGACAGACAAACGATTGTTAATTGATTCTAGTTTACAACATGTGGCAACAGCAATGAATTTACCATCAACCGTAATTTGGATTGCCACATCACCGACAAATTTTGGATATTCAATGCATAATAATATAGTTGCAAATCCACCTTCAGGTAACGTTAAATTAATTGGTTCTTATCTTTTTGATTATTCTTTTGATGGTTTACCTCATGAGTGCCCTTATTACAGTTTGGATGAAATGTTCGACATTGATAAAATATTAGAAAGTTTATAATTATGATATATTGGTTTACAGGTCAGCCTGGTGCGGGAAAAACCTCAATCGCAAAATCCTTAATCGAAAAATTACCAAATAACACGTTCCATGTTGATGGTGACGATTTAAGAGAAATCTTTAATAACAAAGATTATAGTGAAACGGGTAGAAGAAAAAATATTGAGTTAGCTCAACACCTAACACATTTCTTACACAATAAAGGAAATAATGTTTTGGTTAGTTTGGTTTCACCGTATAGAGATCAAAGAGAAGACTTTAAAAATAAATTAAATGGGTCTATAATTGAGATATATGTCCATACTGAACATATAAGAGGACGGGAAGATTTCCGTGTCAAAAATTATGAAGAACCTATTGATAATTTTTTAGATATGGATACATCTGATGTTCTAATAGAAACATGTGTTAATCAAATTCTAAATTATGAAAAATTACATAGCAAAGGCGGATAAAAAAACATCATCCACTGATAGACAATATTCTATGTTTGTGGGGCGATGGCAGCCCCTTCATTTAGGACATCAATGGTTATTTAACCAAGCTTTAGAAGAAGGTAAGAATGTTCTAATTTGTATTAGAGATGTTAAACCTGACGAAAAAAATCCTTTTACGCCTGAAGAGGTAAAATCTAATATAGAAAACCATTATGGTAATTTAATAACACAAGAACGTGTTAAAGTTATTGTGATTCCTGATATTGAGTCAATCAATTATGGTAGAGGCGTTGGTTATGATATTATCGAACATGTACCACCCCAAGATATTCACGATATTTCAGCCACTAAAGTTAGAGAACAAATGAGACAGGAGGGTAAGTTATGAAAGAAAAAATAAAAAAATTCCAAATTAGATTTAACGTTAATAGCACATCTGAAATTGATCGATGGAGATTAATTACTGATGGTGATGAAAAATTGGTTAAAGATATTATAATTGATGGTCACACCTACACTTCTATGGATTGGATGGAGGATATTAATGAATACAAATGGCATGTTAGTTGTGAAGGTTATGTAACAATAACTAACAATGTTGCATATGTTGTAACCGTAAAAGAAGATGCTGCTATGGTTAGACACATATTAAAAACAATCTCTTATCGTTTTTTAGGTACTTTAACAACGATTGTTACAGCGTATTCGTTAGGAGTTTCTTTAGAGTTGTCATCTTTATTAGGTATTGGTGAACTCATGATAAAACCAGTTATGTACTTCTTCCACGAAAGAATTTGGTATAAGTATGTAAGAATAGGTAATAAATAATTACCTATTATCAATATATAAATTTACTTCACTATAATACTCAATAAAGTGATCGTTCCATAGATCCCACTTTATATCAATACCATCAACTGAAAATACTTGATGGTTTGTAAATTCCTTTAAATATAAATCTCTAAACTTTCTAAATTTGTTTTTGGTTTCTTTATTATGAAGATGCCACTCACCTGAGATTTTTTTAACATTGTTTTTAATCCAATTAAAGTTTTCTTCCGTAAAGATATTATATTCACCACCTTCAGAATCTGTTTTAAGAAAATCAATTTTAGTAATACCATGTTCTTTAATTAAAGAATCAAATCTAACTGAATCCATTTGTGTTTGTACACCAAGTTCTGCAGTAAACATATTACCCGTGTTTACAACCCCATCAGTGTCGGTAATTCCTTTATTAATGTGAACTACAAAATCTTTGTTTGTGTTTTTAACTAAGTATGGGAACTCCTCATCACAAGGTTCAATAGAATAAATTACCGAAGGTTTTTTGTTTAATATAGAATATGTGAATGGACCAATACTTGCACCAATGTCCATAACAACATCACCTTCTTCTACGGTAAAAAACTTCTCATAAATTCGTTCCTCAAAGATTTCTTTATTAATTGCCCATCTAAACCAATCATTAGATTTACCCCAATCAAAATCAATTCTATCCCCAAGTAGTAAGTCAATTTTATCTATGACCATTTGTGATGTTATATTTTTGGTGCACTCAAATTGACGACTTGTGTTTTTATGTAGTGGACACCAATACCAATCACCAGCATCAAATTTTTCTTTATTAAAACATCCGTGACATACGTTCTCATTAATCACTCGATGAACTCCTGTTAACATCTCAGCGTTTTTTTCACTAAATCCTGAAATCAAAATTAAAGGTAATCCTGTAGACCATGCCAACCAAGATAATCCTGAACCTAAACCAATGAAGAATTCACAAGTTGCAAGATCATCAATTACTTCTTGAATTGATCCACCCTTAAATTTAGTTGCTCCATTTGGATTTTTGTTACCCATATATCCACTATCTTCTTTTGAATATATCATAACTTCGTATCCTTTGTCTGTTAGATACTTAACCACTTCTTCCCAACCCAAAAGGTTGTTCCAATATTTTGATTGTGCCGTTGAATGGACCCCAATACCAATTTTCTTTTTCTTTGGTACCTTAGGTATTTTTAATTTTGGTTTCACTTCATTATAAGGTAACCCTAAAATATCAGACGCAGTTTGTTGTAATGGTATGTGTCTAAAATCATTTGGGTGTAAACTATAATTAACATTATCACCATCAAAGAACCAACCTATTTTATACAACGCATATAAATCGTGTACTGGTTCACCAGGGTTTATAAATTTTATTTGTGGATATTGATCAATAAACAACTCATTCATAAATGTAGAAACAATCAATTCACAATTATGTTTTTTTCTAAACTCCTCACATTGTGGGAACCAAGCCATTGTATCGCCTAATGATTTAGATTCAAGTGCAATATAGACTCTTTTCTTGTTAAAGTTTGGTACGTGTTCGTAAACTAATTCATCTCCATCAAAAACTTTACAAGTAATATTTTTAAAATACTCAACAATAAGTTTTGACCACATATTTGCCTTAATCTCAGATTGATACATTAAATTATTTAAATCCCAAAACTCGACTCTATATAATTTTTGTGAACTACCTTTAATATCGATAGTTGGGTTACCAACAAAATGAAAACTAAAACTTACATTATCTCTTGGTTCTTTATGCGTAATTTCAGTTTCTTCAAATGTTTTTATGTAAAGATTTTTGGTATCTTCGGATCTATAATGTTTATTGATTATTTTAACTGACTTATAGATATCGATTAATCTTTTTGTTATTATCGACCAATCAAAATCAATCCTTGTTTCTATGGTTTCATGAAATAACTTACCCCAATTTTCAATAACATATTTAAGACCACTAACTACTGACTCGGTGGATCTTCCAATCTTTCTTAATCCACCTATTTTTGGTGTTCCATCGTAAGTACCAACTGTTGGTAGTCCACATGACATAGCTTCTAATAATGTTAGATTAGGGTGTCCCGCTTCTAAAATCGATGGGTGTGCAAATATGGTATGTGATCGATATAATTCTCTTATTGATTCTTCGTCAGGGTTTCCATAAACCACATTTAACTTTTTATATTCTAATAAGTCAGGGTTAGCATCAAAAAAGTTTTTGTTGTTATCAGGACCCGCAACTGTAATCTCAAGATCTAATTCTTTTGCTGCTTCTATGGCATATCTAAAACCTTTTCTATCAATTGATTGGTTATATGCAAAACCATTATTTGCAAGACATAATATTTTATGATTGAGCGATCCTTTTGGGTTTTGGTTATCAAAAAAATTAGTATCAACACCATGAGACAAATAAAATAATTTATCAGTTTCAACAAAATAATCTACCAAAAATTCCGCATGACAAAATGATATAACAGAATTCTTTATTGCTTTTAAATTTAAATTATAAAGATCCGATTCTCTTCCATATTCAACAACGTGATGATCATGTAAAGAGAAAATATATGGTATTCCCATTTCATGGGCCTCAATAGCCAAGTTTGCAACATGGATATGAATTATGTCTGAGTTTCTATCTACTTCACTTAAATATTTAATTTCAGACTCATGACCTTGTTCTATTGAGTTTAAGTGGTAATTCCAAATTACCTTTTCAATTGCCCCCCAACCATTTGGTGGTATTGCTATTAAACCTGGTGTTACTTGTGTTATCTTCATATTATGTAAATTCTAAATAACCGTATATGTTTTTATTTTCCATTTCATATAAAAACTCATCAGTTTCTGAGTTATATACTTTTATTTTTTTAATATTCTCCCAATAGATATTATATGACCACGCCCAAGAATAATTAAGGTAATGTATTATCTCTTCTTCATGATTATCAAATTCTATTATTATTTTTCTAATAACTCTATGGTTATTATAGTTAAATGATAAAATAGCTAAAGAATCTTGATTGTTAACTTTATAAATTTTTGTGGTACAACCTTCATAAAACTCAGCTAAAGTTGATTGACTTGTTTCTGTATTCCACATTGTGTTAGGAAAATCTAAATTCATTTGGTCACTACCATACTTACTTAAAATTAAATTGGTATTTGAATTCATTAGATTATGGAACATATAAACCTCTACTGATTTAAACTCATCACCAAATCCGTTATTTTTTAAATATTTTTTATATGATTCTTCACTATCAACTCTATTTATTTTTTCTAAAAAGAAATCAATTTCTGAGAAAAAATAATGAAAAGATATATCTTTTTCATTAAAATAAAATAACGATTTTTTATTTTCGTTTTTACATAGTTCAGGAATTGTTTTCATAAATTCATATGATTCATCAGAAAACAAATCATCAACTTCCATTCTTTGGAAATGTGTGTACCCAAGTGATTTTGCTAAATCCAAACAATTAAATAGATTACACATTACTGATAACCCATGTCTTTGTAATTCGGGAGTGACTTCATGAATAGTAAATCCTTCATACGATTTCCATAGATCAACATAACTTACATTTTCATATTGTTCTTTAAACAATTTGTTTTCACTATTATATAAAAAATAATCAACTTGTTCTATAAGATCTTGTGGTGGAACTTTATTAGAAACTAAAAGAATTTTATGATCGTGTTTTTTTAAATTACTAATTGCATCTCTAAGTTTAGATAATAAAGAATCATTGGATACAAAGCAATCTATAATTGTAATTGTTTTAATGTTTTTATTATAATCTTCTTTTAATCTATTTTTTACTTTGTTAATATTTAATTCTTTTTCTTCCTCCGATAATGTTGAGAATATTCCTTTTTTAGAAATTCTGTAGTGACCCCCAAATATGTTTAAAAATTTTATTTTACCTTGTTTACTCAATTCATAATTAAGTGGCCAATCAACAAAAGGTAATCCCTCAAAATATTTTTTTATTATATTTTTTTTATTCCTAAAAACCCTACCAAAACCAACATAATTAGTTTCTAATAAATCTTCAGTTGTAATATCTTCTTTTAGTGAAATTATAAATGCATCTTCTTCTTTAGGTGATGCATAATCTTCGTATAGATATTTTGTCGCAGTAAAAGTCATTACGTAGTCTGTGTTTTCATCTAAAAAATCAACCTGTTTTTGTAATTTATCTTTATCACCAAACAAATCATCACCATCTAAATACGCAATATATTCTGATTCAGAATTATCTAAAAGTAGTTTTATATTATTAAGAGCACCTAAATTTTCAGACCCATCCAAAATTTTAATTTCAGGGTATTTTAATTTTAATTCATTTAATTTTTCTTGAGTTTTATCAGTTGAGTTATCATCTCTAATTATAACATCAAAATCAAAATTAGTTTTTTGTTTAAAAATTGAGTCGATACAATCAAAGACGTATTGTTCAAAATTATATAATGGTACTATAACTGATAATTTTTTCATTTATATATTTTTTTTGCAGGGACACCAACGTATGTTCCAGGTTCGTTTATATTCGATACTACTGCAGCACCCATACCTATTGTGGATAATGAATGGACACTAATTTTTTCTCTAATAGATGAATTATTTCCCATATAGACACAATCATATATTTTAACATTACCGGAAACTATTGATCCTGGCATCATAGAAAAATAATCACCTATTTCACAATCATGACCAATTTGGTTTCCCCTATTTAATAATGCGTGTTTACCAATTTTTATGTTTGTTGTTATTATTGAATTTGCTCCAATAAAAGAACCTTCACCAATTTTGACATCATCAGATATGATTGCGGTTGGGTGTATCCATGTGAAATATTTTGTATTTTTTGGTAATCTATTTGCAACGTCAAATCTATTTTTTGGGTCAGCAATTGCTATGATTATTTCATATTCTTTGGTGTTAAATTCTGACAATGGTTTTGTGTGTTCATTAACATATTGGTCATCAACAAAACAAGTAATCTTTTCCCCCATCTGAAACATAACCTCTCTTGCGTGGCCTCCATAACCTATCAGTGCTTTTTTCATTAGTTAAATCTATATTTTTTAGGATCAAAATAATGTTCATACCAAGATGAAACATTTTCATTATAGTAACTCTTCCAAGTATGTGGGGACATACCAATCCACCTTTCTTGTATTGATCTGTTATTATTAGTTTCAATTTTTAATTTAGATAAATTGGGTAGTGTATTAATGTAAGAATTATTTGCCCACCAAAAATTACCTGAAAAATAATTTTTAAACTCATATTCTAAAAATTTAAAATACTCAACATATAAGGCTCCTGACAAGTCACAATCTTTATTTTTTAAGTCTTTAAATGGTATACTCCAATTTTCAATACAAAAATATTCTAAACATTCTCTCCATGATTCTATATTAGAATCATAAGGTCTTGAGGTTCCTTTTGTGTGAAAATAAAATGTACTTCCACATGGGTTTAAATATGAATAATTTTGTAATTTAATTAAAGTTAAAAATTCATCTTCATTTTTTTCATACCAACAAATATTAATTTTCTTATCAATGTCATGGGTTTTAACAATTTTGTTAAACAAATTAAAATCATCATACGATTCTGTAATAACATTATAAAATATTTGATCAGATCTTTTATATAATCCAAAATCTGATAACTTTTGGAGTTGAGATTGTAATACGTGAACCCAATTATTTTGTAAAAAATTATGGGAGAATATGGAAACTTTATGATTTTTTATTAAACCAATTCCTCCCCATAAACTATAATGTGTATTTTGTAGTAATTTATGGAATTCATTATCTTTTGAGTATTTGTCGTCTTTTTCTTTTGCAAAAAACGTATAATATTCATTATAGTTTTCTATAATTTCGTCCCAAAATTTGTATACAAAAATATCATATTCTTTAGTAACATCACTCTCAACAACATCATGAAATGCCAAATAACCGTCATCTGCCAAAAATTGTTTAAATTTATCATAATCATTTTTCACCCCATTGTATGAGTGATCCCCGTCAATAAAAATTAAATCAAATTCAACACCTAAATTTTTAATAATTTCAACTGTGTCGTTTGATGTTGAATCCCCAATAATATAGTTAAAGTTTGGATATGTTTGTTTTATAGTATCAAAATTTTCGTGGTGTTTAATGTCAATTGCAATTACCTTTTCATATAAATGACATAATGCGACTGAAGTACCACCAAAGTTACTACCAATTTCTAAGGCGTATTTTCTTTTTTTTGTATTACTTAAATGATCTAAAAACAATTTGAATTCTTCGGGTTTTTGTTCAATGTTAAATTTTAAACACGAATTCCAAATAGTATTAAAATTATAATTCATTCTAATTACTGTTGTTTAATGAGTAGGAGCTTTTACTTGAGTCCCAAGCTAAATTTATAATGTGAAAATTTTTATGACATAAACTTTTATATTTTTTTGACCATCTAATGGCAAACTCTAATTCAGTTCTCATTTCATTTGTGTCGTAATCGGTTGAAAATTCACCAATACTTAAAAATCTTTTGGCGTGGTTAACACCAGGTCTTAATGAATAACTAGGCCAATTTGTATACATCATCCAAAGAGTTGGGATCATTGTTTGTGTTGCCGAAACCTCATCTAAAAATAAATGATCATTTATTGGTCTATTTGGATCATAATACCATTCCCAATAATCTCCAATAGTTTTAGGTTGTATTTCGGGTGGAAAATTTTTATATGACTGAGAAAACCCAACATAACCATATTCTTCATGGTTTTCTAAAAGGTCTATGGTTTCTTTAATATTAAAATGATTCACAAAAAGATAATCATCCTCCAACATAAAAAAATAATCGGTCTCTGTGTCAATTAGTTTTTTTCTCATTTCATTTAAAATTCTTGAGTGTCTATACCCATCCTCAAAAGAATTTTTATAAAAATGTGTCACTATTATATTTTTATTTGGAAACTTATCCTGTAATAGATGTTCCATATTTATTTTGTCCATTTCAGATGACGAGTCATCAAAAAATATAATATTGTCAATAATCTCCAAATCCTTACAAAATGTGACAAAACCACGAAGAGTCATTTGTAATAATTCAAATCTTTTTGATGACGTTATTGTTAAAGAAATTTTTTTGTTATTGTACATATTATTGTTTGTATACTTCAAATTTAGATAAGTCAGGATAAGGTAATTCTAAATCCTCATTATGTTTTGGCATTCCGTCTACTTTATAAAATTGGTTCATAAGAAGTAAACCTCTTGATGCTATTTCTGGCATCATATAAAAATTCCAACCCAACATGTCAAAGTCATCTTCATGATACGAACATTCGTTTCTTCCCGAATATCTCGCTCGTTTAAACCATTTGTATGCCTCATAATCGTCAGTAATAATTGCACCACCTTTACCAAGTTTTAAATGTTTGTATGGTCCTGTAAATGACAAACACATATGTGTATTTGGAATGTACATGTCTGTTGTAAATCTTAACGCACTATCCCATACTCTTGTTGGGTATAATTGATATGCGCCTTTTAATGTTAAACTATTAACTGATTCAAATTCAACCTTTCCCCCTGCATGTATAATCTCACAAGGAACTGAAGGGTATGTACGTGATGGAATTCTTATAGTTTGACCTTTTATGTTTTCATACATTAAAGCCAAAAACAAAGCGTTACTTTGGTTATCTACAGTAACTGCATATGGGGCTCCTGTGTAATCACAAAGAACTTGTTCAAAATCTTTAGTTACTTGATAAGTTGATTTCCCAAGTGATCCAGGTCTTTTAAATCTTTCATTTTTTGGTTTTGCAAAAATAACACCATGTTCAACTGACTCATCAGATCTTATTTGTTTTCCCATTTCAAACACTATAATTTTATATTCAAAATCATTTCGTTTTAATTTCTCAATTATTGGTGTAATTTCATTGTTATAATTTCCATGAAACTCAACCATAAATCTATCAACTAATTTTATTTGTTCATCAGTCACAGATTCAAAGAAAGGATATTCACCACCCTCAATATCACATTTTAATAATGATATTCTTTCATAATTGTTATCTTTTAAAATATCATCTAAAGTTATTGTATCACACTCAATAAGATTATTTAATTGACCGTAGTTAGGATCATCAGTTCCAAAATAATTTGACCCAATAGTTGTGTTCTCCATTGAGAATCTAAATGGAATTTTTGTATGTTCTTTATAAATTGGATTCATGTAGATCACAGATCTTTCATTATCATCGTCCAACAAAGTTTCAATACTATCCCTTAGGTAAGGATTTGCTTCTACTAATATTACTTTCTTTGCATTAATTGAATACATGTATTTTGCAAATAACCCAACATTGGCACCAATATCTATAACTGTATTCAAATTATCTAAATCTAAACCACTAAAACATCTGTCAATAAAAAACTCGTGATAATTAACATAGTTACAATCAAATGGTTTAAAATTGAATGATGGGATATTTGGTTTTACATCATTAACAACCAATTCTTTTGAACCTAATAATTCATTGTTTAAATTATAAAACTCAATTCTAAATCCTCTGAAATTTTTCATTCCTTCAAATTTCATAACATGGGTTGGAATTGGGATAATAAAATAAGATAATGGTTCTATAATATTTAAATTGAACCAATATAGTGGTGCGTTTGATGTCATACATCTTATGGTAATGTTCAGGTTTATTTTTTCTGAATAACCATAATTTAATATGATTTTATTTTCGATACCAACCCAACTAACATCAAACATATTTCCTACGTTTGATATACCTAAAGTGTTTAATAGTATTTGTATGTCTTTATTAATGTCTCCTGTCATAAATTTAATATTTTCATCGTTATTATACTTACCACAATAAACGTCCAAATTAAACATCATCATTGGTAATTCGTATTTGATTGCTTCTTTAATTGCAATCGGGTTTAGTTCTTTGTTAAATCTGTCTCCTTTTGATGGGAATAAAAATAAATCAGATGCTTGTAAAAAAGTATCAACATCTGATCTTTCACCCCAAACCACACAGTTATCTGGTTTGTCTTTCATTAAGGGCTCCCAATAATGTCTGAAGTTGTCGGCTTGATTTCCAATAAAGTGAAATAATATTTTTTCATCTTTTAATTGTTTTGCCATCTCAAAGACATAACCTTGATTTTTTCTTTCAGTAAATAGACCAACAATCACAACATGTTTCCATTCAGGATCCAACATAAATTGTTCTTGAGCCCATTGTTTATCCGGTTTTACAATGTCAATTGGATATTCAATAATTTCGTAAGGTACATCAAACATTGAGTATCTAAATGCGTTAAATGGACTTACAAAAATAAATTTATCGGGAAACCATCTTTTGTTTGTTACAGGAATACTTGAATCGTGAGTCGTTTCAAATAGTTTGTATGTTCTTTCTTTAATAAATAATTTCTCATTAATTTCTTCAGGTATAAAATGTTCACAAAATTCTTCCAAACAAACGATGTCTGGTTGAAATCCATGGATCAAATCAAATATTTTATTTTTATCTTCCCCTAAAACAAATAAATTTTCAGGTCCAATAAGATCTTTAATTCTATTTTTTTGAACAACAAAGGCGTCTCCATGCCAACTCCACTCAACACATTTGATTATATAATCATCTTTTAATAATTCTATTTTATTTACCAATACTTGCGGTAACCCTCCTGTGGATAGATGAGGTGCGACAAATAAGATCTTTTTCATATGTAGAATATAGTTAATTGTAACACGAAAGCAAAGTATTTATTGTAATAAAGATTATGGCGAATACAATAAAATACTCAACAACGGGGGATACACTATCAATAAAAAAAGAAAATTTTTTCTTTGGGGTTGGTGATGTTGGAAAGGGTCCAAGTCAATCAACAGATCATTATCAGGGTATTTCACCACCCTCAGGTGGTTATACAATTTACGCTAACACAAACGGATCTTTTACCGCAATTTTTTGTGCAAATGATAACGCTCAATTAATAAACTTTACAAATGGATTCTCAAACCAAAATTTTACTGCCGCAACTCAATGTTTGAATTGGTATCTTAGTCAATCAAATTTTGCTTGTGTAAACAAAGACTATGAGCCAATTATTACAAGTGGTCTTACACTTTGTTTGGATTCATCTTTTTCACCTTCGTATACTACTTCTGGAAGTGTATGGTATGATTTATCGTATAGCGTAAAAAATGCAACATTGAGCGGTTCTCCAACTTATAAACCGTCAGATAAAAGTTTAAGTTTTGTACCGGCACAAAGTCAATATGCGACTATTCCTGATTTAGGTAGTTTAACCACATGGACAATAGAATCTTTGGTGAAGTTTACAGCACCATTGGTCGTAGGAAACACAATTTCTGCAGTTATAACAAATCAGTACAATGGGGCAGTAAATTTGAATTTTAGTATGGGTACTCTAAACTCACCTACGGATGCGTTAATTAGGGTTGGGTTCTTTGATGGTTCTTGGAGAATAACATCAGGTTTTGCACCATTGACAGGTGTTACATATTATATTTCAGGTACTTATGATGGAACTACAATAAGACAATACGTTAACGGTGTTGCGTCAGGTGGTACTTTATCTTATGAAGGTACACCATCTTCAGGAGGTGAAGTAAGATTAATGAGAAAATGGGATGATGTGGTTAATACTACAAATTTAATGTCTGGCGATTTAACAATGGTAAGGGTTTATAATAGAGCCTTAAGTGCTTCAGAAATTTTGAGTAATTATAATGCACAGACCACTATATCTTACGATCCCAATGCGGTTGCATTTATAGTTGCTGCCGGTATAACAAATACAACACAACAATCGGCAATTAACCAACTAGTTCTTGATTTGAAATCGTATTCATTATGGGATAAATGTAGTGCGATTTATCCATTCGTAGGTGGAACTGCATCATCTCACAAATATAATCTCAAAGACCCAAGAGATTTAGATGTTGCATTTAGAATTCAATTTTATGGTGGGTGGACTCATAACTCTAATGGAATACAAGGTAACGGGTCAAACGCTTATGCCGATACTTTTGTGGCAATGAATACAAGTGCTTTATTGAATTTATCAAACCACCTTAGTTCTTACAATAGAATATTACCACCGTCAACAGGCACATATTATCATGGAATTGTAAATACAAGTAGTGGTATTGCGGTTTTTGGGGGTTTATGGAATGTTAATTCCCTTACAGGTGGTTTACAAAATTGGCTTTCAGGCGGTGCCGTAGCTGAGTTAGGACTTGTGAATATTACCGTTATCAATGAAAGTACATCCAAATTCTATTTAAACGGAACTTTAAGATCTGAACCTAACGATCCAGTTTCAATGACTCTCCAAACTAATTATTATTTAGGAGCCGCTTATAGTACTTCATCTATGGGTCCTGCGTATTATAATACAACTAATTATGCATTTACCTCTTTAGGTGCGTCTATTACTACAACAGACGCATCCAATTTATATACCGCTGTTCAAGCATTTCAAACAACATTAGGAAGACAAGTTTAATAATATGAAAATAACAGATATAACACCAAACGACCCAACAATATATGTTGGTTTGTTGACAGAAGAACAAAAAAATCAATTAAACGGCCAATGGTTTGCACCTGATAGTTATTTCTATGCGGTACAAGATATAAACGATAATTGGTTTATATCAATTATAGAAATTATGAATTGTGTAAATCCTGATTTTTTATGGGTTAAAGATTTAGATTTAATCCCTTATGATCCAAAAATTGATAACATGCCCCTAATAGAAAGTTAAAAATAAAATGCCAAATTTAATTAAATACTCAACAACAGGTGACACTTTATCGTTAAAGAAGGGTAATTTCTTTATTGGTACTGGTGATGTCGGTAAAGGACCGACTGAAGTAACCGGATATTGGAATGGTGTCGATGTTCCGAGTGGAGGTTACATTATCCATAAAAACAAATCAGTTAATGGTCCGGCAATGTGGCTTTGTAAAGATGATGCCGAATTTGTTTATATAACCAACAATATTGAGGGGACCACATTTACAGGTGCAACGCAATCTTTAGTGTATTATTCACCTATGAATGATGCGATGGTTTTCAATAGAAATTACAATACGATTACGACAAGTTTACTATCAATTGTTTTGGATCCTAGTTTTACTGTTTCATATCCTAAGTCAGGAACAACATTTTATAATATTGGTAATAATAACAATTCATTAACATTCAGTTTGTTAAATGGTGTATCCTATTCTTCAGAATCCGGTGGATCTTTGGTGTTTGATGGTGTTGACGATGAGGTTAGTAGTGACGCGGTTTATACAATGACTTCAGGTACAACTTATGATATTTGGGTTAAAAGGACCTCAAACGGGAATGAATTCAACATGATGATGAGTAACTTTATACCATATATGTCATTTAGAGGTACTGGTAGTGGGTCTGACATAAACAGATACCAAGTGGCTTGGTATGGAGTGTCAGGAGGTACACAAACACAAAGAAATCTATATTCAACAGGAGCAACTTTTAGTAATAACATATGGTATAATTTTACTTACACTTTATTGTATGATTTACAAAATCAACTTGCAACTGGAAGAATTTATATTAACGGAGTTTTTAATGGTACGGATTCAATTTATAGTGATTCTATTTATCAACCATCAAGTAATAGAAGATTACTATTAGGTAATTATATAAATAACCAATACCCATTTACTGGAAATATTGGTAGATTTTTAGTTTATGAAAGGGTGTTATCTGACTCAGAAATTATAAATAATTACCAATCTAATTTACCAATAATATTAAATGAAAATATTGTAACAAATGGGTTGGTTAGCTATCTTGATGCCGGATTCAGAACTTCATACCCAACAACAGGTACCACTTGGTATGATGTGAGCGGATATGGTCTAAACGGAACATTAACAAATGGTCCGACATATAGCTCATTGGATGGGGGATCAATTGTTTTCGACGGTACAAATGATTATGTTAATAGCGTAGGAGCAACAACATCATTTTCATTCATACAAAATACTGGAATTTTTACAATAAGCGCTTGGGTTAAACTTAATGATTTATCAACCGCAAGATATATTATGGGTAATAATGACGGTCTTACAACAAGTAGAGGGTTCTTTTTGGGATATTCAGGAACTTCTGGCACATGTTTTTTGGCTATTACACGTGCCCTTTCAAACCAATATACTCTTGATCTAAAAAAACCTAATTTTTTTACTGATAATAATTGGGTATTAGTTACTTGTGTTGGAAATAGAACAAACTGTCAATTGTATAAAAATGGAATTCCTTTTGATACCCCTGTTAACTTTAGTACCTTTGCAACAACAAACAGTACAAGAGCATTAAATATTGGTAGAATTAATAGTCTGAATGGTGGCTATTGGTCCGGTAATGTTGCGTTAACTCAGATTTATAATCGAGCTTTATCATCAACAGAAGTTTTACAAAACTTTAACGCTCAAAAATCAAGATTTGGATTATAAAAATATTTATTAATATGGAAACACAAATACAAGAATACGATAACAGAGAATTTATGATTTTCTCTGTGACTGAATTAGATCAGATTGATTTTACTCAGGTTTTGGAAACCTCGATAGATACCGTTAGAAAATCAGTTGATGAAACAAAAACATTTGTTAAGTGGGATGGATCAATGCCTGAGTGTGTAAGTAACCTTACGACAAAAGAAGGTCCTTATAATTACCATGAAATTTTACAAATATTAAATACACCTGAATGGACTAACCCAAATCAAATGGAAGGATAATGCCAAACTATGTCCAAATAAATTCAATATCAGGAACGTCACCATATACAATATTTGTGTGTGATCAGACTTTCACATATTGTTATTTAGCTGCGGGACCCGTAATAATTACAACACCATATACATTTATGGTTCCACCACCATTAACTAATACCACAGATGTGATTGTTAAAATAATAGATTCAAACGGATGTGACACTTGGGTTCCATTATCTTGTGGTACATATTACGGAAAAGAATTTGAGGACTTTGCAATATTTTTATTTCAAGATACAAATATTTATTTATTTGAAGGTCAGTAATATTTATTAGTATGCCAGTTTATAATAGATTAACGGATAGACAACAGGTTTCCGCGGTAACCTTAAACGATATCATTCACGTAGTTGTTACAGGAGATACTTCTCAAAGCCCTCAGGGTTCTTCATATTTTGCCCCATTAAGTTATATACAAGCAATCTTGAGTGGTGCTAGTGGTACACAAGGTACTTCAGGTACATCAGGTACGAGGGGTAGTTCAGGATCTAGTGGTAGTTCAGGTACATCAGGTACGAGGGGTTCATCAGGAACATCAGGTTCTAGTGGTTCTAGTGGTACATCGGGTACGACAGGATCTAGCGGTAGTAGTGGATCATCAGGTAGTAGTGGTACAAGTGGGACTAGCGGTTCATCGGGTTCAAGTGGAACTAGCGGATCTAATGGATCTTCAGGTACTTCAGGAACTAGAGGTTCTTCAGGTACTTCGGGATCAAGTGGTACAACCGGATCTTCAGGTAGTTCAGGCGTATCTTTTGGTACATCAGGTACAAGTGGTTTATCAGGAAACGATTCTTCAAATAGTGGTAGGTGGAGATATGTAGGAGTAGGTAATAACCCCTCACCAGGACTTTTTGAGACGGATAATACAACAATATCTTCAATAGCCTTTGTCTACATAAATACACAGGATGAAAACGGTTCAGATTATACTAGATGGTTTTTAGGGGTAGATACTATACAAGACCTTGGTAACACTGTCTATTTACAAATCACACAAGTAGGTTCTAATAATATTATTGGTATCTGGACAGTTAGATCCATTACTTCATCAGGTAGTGTTTACGAGTTTGAAGTTGATAATCCAGCACTTGTTGCAGATGGTACTATAACAGATACTTGCACAATATCATGGGTATTTAATGGACTAAATGGTGAAACAGGATCAAGTGGAATATCCGGATCTTCAGGATCAAGTGGTAGTTCAGGTACTAGAGGTTCATCAGGTAGTTCAGGATCAAGTGGAATATCCGGATCTTCAGGATCAAGTGGTAGTTCAGGTACTAGAGGTTCATCAGGTAGTTCAGGATCAAGTGGAATATCCGGATCTTCAGGATCAAGTGGTACTAGTGGTGTAAATGGTACTGAGGGATCTAACGGTAGTAGTGGATCATCAGGTAGTTCAGGGTCTTCAGGTTCAAGTGGATCATCAGGAACATCCCCTTTACCCTCAGAAGTTTATACAGTAGAAAATACGGGTAACACTAAGTTTTATGTTACTTTTGTTGATTCAAATAACTTAGTTGCTGCACCTGAAAGTGTTTATACAAATACGGGTATAAGTTACAATCCAAGTACAGATATTTTAGAACTCATAACAGGATATCGAAGTGGTGATGGAACAGTTTCGGCCCCACCTTATAGTTTTATTGCAGATACTAATACGGGAATATATAGGATTGGTACCGATAATTTAGGTTTTGCAACAAACGGTACTAGACGAATGTCTATTGATAGTACCGGTAGAATTTTAATGGGTAATGGTGATGAATCTTCAGGATCAAACTTTATAATTCCTTTAGGTGGGTACGCGGCAACATCTAATGCAACTCCAGCAACACTTATAACATTAGCAACAGACACTGATGGTGTGTATACTGTAGAGGCGTTTGTTGCGGGGGCCACAGTAACAGGAAGTAATGCGATCGGTGGAATTATAAGCGCAACTTTTTTAAATAACGGAGGATCTCTTAGTCTTATCGGATCGGTACAAGGATCGGTACAAGAAAACTATGCGGGATCACCGACCTTCACACTTCTTGCGTCAGGAACTAATATAATATTACAAGTCACAGGAGTTGCGTCGACCACTATAAATTGGTTTGGTAAAATTAAATATATTACGGGATCTAGAGCCATTTAACTTTTAATTTTCATTTATTTTAGTCATTATTTTTTTATTTTTTCTGTATGAGAATATTTGTGCAGATTGCTGCTTATCGTGACCCCCAACTTATACCAACAATTAAATCTATGTTGGAGAAAGCAAAAAAACCAAAAAATATTATTATTGGTATTGCAAGACAATTTCATCCTGAAGATGGTTTTGATGATTTAACTGAATATGAAAATGATGATCGTTTTCGTATTTTAAATATCCCACACACTGAATCAAAAGGCGTTTGTTGGGCAAGACATCAAGTCCAACAATTATATGGAGGTGAAGAATACACACTTCAAATCGATTCTCATATGAGGTTTGAAAAAGATTGGGATGACACTTTAATCAAAATGATTAAAAGATTACAAAAACTTGGTTATAAAAAACCTTTGTTAACAGGTTACGTTTCATCTTTTGATCCTGATAATGATCCTGAAGGTAGAGTTAATGAACCTTGGAGAATGGCGTTTGATAGATTCACACCTGAAGGTGTTGTATTTTTCTTACCTGAGGTAATTCCTGATTGGAATAAAATTAAAGATCCAATTCCTGCAAGATTTTATTCGGCTCACTTCTGTTTCACTTTAGGACAATTCTCAACTGAAGTACAACACGATCCCGAATTTTATTTTCATGGTGAAGAAATTTCAATAACCGTTAGAGCATATACTCATGGTTATGATTTATTCCACCCAAATAAAGTGGTTATTTGGCATGAATACACAAGAAAAGGTAGGACTAAACAATGGGACGATGATAAAGAATGGTATTTAAAAAACACCGCATGTCATAAAAAGAATAGACAACTTCTTGGTATTGATGGTGAAAAATATGAAGGAGACTATTATGATTGGTTTGGTAAAGAAAGAACTATAAGAGATTATGAAAAATATGCCGGATTGCTATTTGAAACAAGAGCAGTACAACAAGATACTATAGATAAAAAATATCCCCCAAACCATTATGATTTTGAAAATGAAAATGAATGGAAAAAAAGTTTCTCAACAATATTCAAACACTGTATTGATTTAGATTTAAATCAAGTTCCCGAAACAGACTACGATTTTTGGGTTGTTGCTTTTCACGATCAAGAACATCAAACAATTTTTAGACAAGATGCCGACGCAAACGAAATAATAAGAATAAAGTCAGACCCTGAGGGATATGGTAAAATATGGAGAGAATTCAACACAACAAAAATACCATCGTATTGGGTAGTATGGCCCCACTCAATTTCAAAAGATTGGTGTGATAGAATTGTTGGTAATTTATGAGAACACTATTTGTAACTTGTTTATACTCAAAACTTTTTGGATCTGAGTTTGGTGGTAGAGATAGTAGAGACGGTCACTACAAAAATTCACTAAAAAGTCTTTTAAAGATGTCTGACGCTAAATTTATTTGTTATACGTCAGAAGATCAGATAAATGATTTAAAATCTTTTTTCTATAAACAAAACAAATTCAATGAGGACCAAATCCAATTCAAAATCTTTGATTTAAAAAATTGTGAATATCATCAAAAAATTTCTGAATTAAGAAAAACTCAAAGTAATTTACTACACGATAGATGTTATGAAATACAATATTCTAAATTTTTTTGGTGTTTAAAAAATTGTGACAATTCAGATTTTGATTATGTTTTTTGGATAGATGCCGGATTATCACATAGTGGATTGATACCACCAAAATATTTAGACCAAACAAAAGGATATTGGGAAAAATATTTTGAGTCTGAATTATTTAACAACAAACTTTTAAATAATTTGATTAAACATACTGGTGAACAGATTGTGGTGTGCGCAAAAGAAAATCAAAGAAACCATTGGTCAAAAACTTTACCAAAAAAATATTATAACAATTATAGTTTCGATAGACATATTATTGGTGGTTTGTTCGGAGGTAAAAAAGAAAATCTAAAAAACTTTTGTAATTTATTTGACGAAAACATCAAAAATGTTTTAAACAACGAAACTGAACTTTTCTTAGAGGAAAACATAATGAGTTTAATGTTCTTTAATAATAATGAATTATTCAATCCACTTCTATTTGACATTTGGTGGCATGAGGAAGACTTTATACCTGGTGTTGATTTAAAAGAATTGACCTTAAAAGAAAAAAGTTTTTATAAAATTATAGAAAATCTAAATAATATATAAGATGATAACATTAGTTACAGGATTATGGGACATTGGTAGGGGAGACCTATCAGAAGGATGGTCAAGATCTTTTGATCATTATTTAAGTAAATTCGAACAACTATTACAAGTAGATTGTAATATGATAATTTTTGGTGATAGTGAGTTAGAAAAGTTTGTTAATCAAAGACGAAGTGTAACCAACACACAATTTGTATTAAGAGATTTAAATTGGTTTAGAAATAATGAATTTTATAATCAAATTCAATCAATAAGAACAAATCCAAAATGGTATAATCTTGCAGGTTGGTTAAAAGACTCAACACAGGCAAGATTAGAAATGTACAACCCATTAGTAATGTCAAAAATGTTTTTATTACATGATGCGGTATTATTAGATAAATTTAATTCTGAAAAACTATATTGGATTGATGCTGGCTTAGCAAACACTGTTCACATGGGTTACTTAACTCATGATAAAGTATTACCAAGGATTGATGATCTTTTTACTAATTTTACATTTATTTGTTTTCCATATGTTGCAGATAAAGAAATACATGGTTTTGATATTAATAAAATGGATATCATTACAGGAACAAGAGTCGATAAAGTTTGTAGAGGAGGATTCTTTGGGGGTCCTGTAAATCTAATAAGACAAATGAATACCCTTTATTATAATTTAATAAAATCAACATTAGAAAGAGGATTAATGGGAACGGAAGAAAGCCTGTTTTCAATACTACTATATAACAACCCAACGATAATTGATTATGTCGAGATTGAGTCTAACGGTTTAATTTATAAATTTTTTGAGGATGTAAAGAACAATAACTTAGTTATTAAATCTTTAAAAAAAGAAAGGGTTATTAAAAATAAAACCAACGGTCAAGTTGGTTTATATGTTATAACATTTAATAGTCCAAAACAATTTGAAACTCTTATCAATTCTATGTTACTATATGACTCTGAATTTTTAGAAAAAACTAATAAATTTTTATTAAATAACTCAACCGATCTATCGACAACACCTGAATATATTAAGTTATGTGAACAATATGGATTTGAACATATTAAAAAAGATAATATAGGAATTACAGGTGGTAGAGTATTTGTTGCAGATCATTTTGAAAATTCTGAAATGGAGTACTATTTGTTTTTTGAAGATGACATGTTTTTCAACATGGGTGCGGATGATGTATGTAAAAATGGGTTTAATAGAAATGTAAGACATCTATATAGGAAAGTTCTACAAATTATGAGAAAAGAAAATTTTGATTTTCTTAAATTAAATTATACGGAATTTTACGGTAGTCATGAAAGACAATGGTCTTGGTATAATGTAGATCAAGAGTTTAGATCAAAACATTGGCCAAACAATCAAAAACTACCAACACACGGACAAGATCCTAACTCTCCTTTTTTAGAATTTAAAAACATAAAATCAGTCGACGGTTTACCATACGCAACAGGTGAGATTTATTTATCTAATTGGCCAATTATTTTATCAAGAGAGGGTAATTACAAGTGTTATATTGAAACTAAATTTGATCATCCTTACGAACAAACTTTAATGTCTCATTGTTATAAACAAACAATCAAAGGTAGAATTCATGCTGGTTTACTTCTCTTAACTCCAACAGAACACAATAGGTTTGACTTCTATGATGGTAAATTGAGAAAAGAATTCTAATCGAAGTATTTATAGATAAAAGATTAGATGGAGTTTTTTATCAGAAAAAATGCAACACTCCCTGTGTTGAAGATTAACGCTATTAAAGACGGAAGAAGTGACTACAATAGGTCTATGAGATTTATTGAAGATACTGATATCTTTTTTTCTATGGTGGATACAGAAACTAATATTCCTAGAATAACCTCAAGACCTGCCGGTCTCATGAAAAAAGATCCGTTAGATATTAGTACGGACGCTGAGTATTATGTGTACTATCAATTCACACCATTTGATACAAAAAAAGTTGCAAGATATAAAGGTCAATTTTTATTTAGAAATGAAACTGGAATATTGACCCTACCTTTGAGTGAGGAAATATATATAAACGTAATTGAAAGTTTTATAATTGACGATTTTGAATTCCAAAGTTGTTATGTTGTAGATTACCCTTGTTGTTTTGGTCCCGTACCAATTCCTCCAGGACCTGTTCCACCAGGACCAACAACGACAACAACAACTATAATACCAACAACGACCACAACAAGTATTTATATTTAAATAAAATCTATGGAATTTACAATAGGACAAAATTCAAGTTTACCACTACTTAAATTACAAGTAGTGAATGATGGTACACAAAATTTTGATTCAATGATGAAGTTTATTGAGACCTCATCTGTATTTTTTTCAATGATTAGAACGGAAAATGGAATTCCAAAAATATTAACAAAAAGTGCGGGGTTTGTCGAAAAATTAGATATGGACCCAAACGCTTCACCTGAATATTATGTTTACTATAGATTTACAACTCAAGACACTTCAAAAGTCGGAAGGTTTGAAGGTCAGTTTTTATTTATAAACGAAGAAGGTACTTTAGTTTTACCAATAAGAGAAAGTTTATATATTAATGTTATTGAAAGTTTCATTGCGAATGATTTAACTTATGATCCTTGTTATGTTTTAGAATATAAATGTTGTACAACGCCATTCCCTTCACCAACACCAACACCTACAAAAGAACCGGTAATTAGTCCAACACCAACAACAACCGCCACTCCAACACCGACAATCACTCCAACACCAACAACAACACCAAATAAACCTGTTTGTATTCACCCAAGATATGAAGAATTAATCTATTCAACAACTTTAGATGGTGATTTCACTTCTAGTTTGGTTAGTGCATGTGCGGCATTAAATTGTTTAGAGAGTGCTAACTGTACTTATAATGGATATTATGATAGATACTTTAATATTAATGGACCAACGGTTGGGTCATTAGCATTCGAAAACGAAACAACTTGTTACCCAACCAATGACACAGGTTATTTTATAATGTGGTTAAACGGGTCCTTCAGCGTCATCCAATTTGTAAATGGAGTTTTACAAAATTCCCCTTGTTTATGTTGATAAGATAATTCCTTTCATTTATATTTATTTACGAAGGTAAATGCCGACCTAATTCGGTAGCTAATACACCAAAAGTAAAAAATATATGATATCACAAGAAGAAATTGAAAACTTCCTTGTGGGTAATGACCCTGAGGAATTTATCGTATCGGTAGAGTACGATTATGTATCTGACAAAATCTACAAAATCAAAGAAGTTCCTGGTAAAGGTAAACAAATACAACGAGACACATTAATCTCATTTGCTTGGGTTGGTGATCTACGTGGTCAAAACTTTTACTCTTCATCAAAAGGTTTACAAAAAGAAGCCATGACCAAACATGGTATTATGATTGAGAAACTTAAAACTGAAGGTAATGATCGTTTAGAACAAGGACTTACCTTTATGGTTAAATCTATGAAAGGTTATAGAAATCTAATACAATTCTTTAGAGAAGGTGGAGTTGATCCTTGGGGTGAAAAAACAAAAGACCTCATTATGGTCCTTCCCCCCGTTGAGCAATACCTCATCTCTAAAGAGAAACGACTATTTAAAGGATTTGAAGAATACAACGACATCACGAGGATGGTATTCGACTTGGAAACGACCTCACTTGAACCTAAGGATGGTCGTATCTTCATGATTGGAATCAAAACAAACAAGGGGTATAAAAAAGTTATTGAGTGTGCAACACCAGATGATGAAAGAAGAGGACTTGTTGAGTTCTTTAATATCATCGATGATATCAAACCTTCAATCCTTTCAGGTTACAACTCATTTAACTTCGATTGGTATTGGATCTATGAAAGATGTAAGGCACTAAACCTCGACATAAAAAAAGTTGCCAAGTCACTAAATCCTGATAAATCAATCTCAATGAAAGAGTCAATGTTGAAATTGGCAAACGAAGTTGAGAAGTTTAACCAAACACAAATGTGGGGTTATAACATTATTGATATCCTGCACTCAGTTCGTAGAGCTCAGGCGATCAACTCAAACATCAAGGAAGCCGGTTTGAAGTACATAACCAAGTATATTGAGGCAGAAGCACCTGATCGTGTTTATGTGGATCATGATAAGATTGGATCTATGTATCGTGAGAAAGAAGAGTATTGGTTAAACATTGAAAATGGTAAGTACAAGAAGGTAGGCAATGATCCAAAAGTTGATGAGGTTTGCGGAAGACATTCTCAAGTATATATAAAAACAACTGGGGACGACATTATTGAGCGTTATCTTGACGATGACTTAGAAGAAACTCTATTGGTTGACGAAGAGTTTAACCAAGGTTCATTCTTGTTGGCATCATTACTTCCAACAACGTATGAAAGAGTCTCAACGATGGGTACTGCCACATTATGGAAAATGTTGATGTTGGCTTGGTCTTACAAACATAACTTGGCAATACCAGCTAAGAATGATAAAGGGAACTTCGTAGGAGGACTTTCTCGATTGATCCGAACAGGATACTCAAAAAACGTATTAAAACTTGACTACTCGTCTCTATATCCATCTATTCAGTTGGTACACGATGTATTCCCCGAGTGTGATGTAACAGGTGCGATGAAAGGATTATTATCTTACTTCCGTAACACTCGTATTAAATACAAACAACTTGCTGAGGAATATGCAAGTATTGATAAAAAGAAATCAACATCTTATGACCGTAAACAATTACCGATTAAGATCTTTATCAACTCGATGTTCGGTGCGTTATCAGCCCCACAAGTATTTCATTGGGGGGATATGGACAAAGGTGAGATGATTACTTGTACAGGTCGTCAGTATCTTCGTATGATGATTCACTTCTTCATGGATCGTGGTTACACGCCTCTTGTAATGGATACGGATGGTATTAACTTCTCGGTTCCTGAAGGTGTGACAGAAAGACGTTATGTTGGTAAAGGTCTAAACTGGAAAGTTGTTGATGGTAAAGAGTATGTTGGTGAAGAAGCAGATGTAATGGAATTTAATGATCTCGCAATGAGAGGTGAGATGGCACTTGACACTGATGGACAATGGCCGGCTTGTATTAACTTAGCTCGTAAAAACTACGCTTTGATTACCGCAAAAGGTAAAATCAAACTTACAGGTAACTCAATCAAATCTAAGAAAATGCCGATCTACATTGAGAAGTTCTTGGATAAAGGAATCAAGTTATTACTTGATGGTAAAGGACAAGAGTTTGTTGAGTGGTATTATGAATACGTACAAAAAATATTTGATCAGAAAATTCCTTTAATGGATATTGCAAACAAAGCAAAGATCAAACAAACTATTGATGATTATATTGCAAGAAGTAAAACCAAAACTAAGTCAGGGGCATTAATGTCACGTCAAGCACATATGGAGTTGGCAATCAAAGACAAACTGAATGCTAATCTTGGTGAGGTTATCTTCTATGTCAACAACGGTACAAAAGCATCTCACGGAGATGTGCAAAAAGTTAACAAACCGAAAAAAGGTTGGTCTCAAGAACATATTGATAATTACATGAGAGATTGGGGAACAACAATACCTGAAAATACAGATTCAATAATTCAGTTAAATTGTTATCGAATTGATCCGTCAGATATTGAAACTAACCCAACGATGACCGGTGAATATAATATTCAGAGAGCAATTGCAACTTTTAACAAACGAGTAGAACCTTTATTAGTCGTGTTCAAACAAGAAGTTAGAAACGGATTATTAGTTAAGAATCCTGAGGATAGACCATTCTTCACTAAAGATCAATGTGAATTAATTAACGGACAACCATTTGAGGAAGGTGATCAAGATAAACTAGAAGATGTAATGGAAATTTCTGATGAAGAAATGTCTTTTTGGAATCGTGTTGGTGAAACACCTTACCACATGTATAAAGATGCGGATCAAACTATGTGGAGATATGTACCTGAAAAAGATTTAGTCCATTTTAACTCCATCGGAAGAAAGGATATACCAAACACCGTTGACATTTTGTAACTCAACACAAGCACCCTTACCAACTGAAATTTCGTCCCATTCTTCGTCTATTCGACCTATATCGGGAATAATCACACAGTTGGTAAGTGTTTTTATTTTAACTCGTTCTGTTGTTGTTGAATCAAGTTTTACTTTTGATTGTGCAACATCTTTTACGATTAAAAGTGTTTCACCATTTGTTTGATAAATTTCATCACTAATTACAATAACTTCAAACGTTTCTAAATTAAATGATCTATCTCCTCTTATTACAGTTTTTCTAACTGCTTTGTTTCTTATAATTGACATAAAATTAAATTACATATATTTGACGAGGCATGGCTCTAAACTTAAGAGTTTTGTTTAAGTTTTCAGCTAACAAAGCCTCTCTTTCCATAACTTTTTCAGGACGAAGTCTTGTTAATCTTCCTTCAGGACCGATTAATTCCTCGGCTAATTTAGTCTTTTCATCTTTACCTTCAGTACCTAATGTTGCGTAATCCATAGTTAAGTCGCCATCAGGAGTCTTTAAGTTACCACTAAATTTACCACGAACTCTTGCCAAAGTTTCTTTACAGTAAGCAATAAACCATCTACGAACCCAAACTTGAGCAGGATTATTTAGTTTGTACCAACTTATTTTATTAAATGGTACATCGGAAGGTAAAAGAACAATATCAGGATTATCCGCCAAACACTTATCTCTATCACCTTGTGAAGTATCATAATACCAATACCAAACTTGACCTTTTGCTAATTCCGCATTACCGAAGTCAAATTTACCACCGGGAGTGTTTAAAAGATGTAATGCTTTTTTACCACCAGGAAGTGCTGTAATATAGTAAGTTAAATCACCCGCAAATATTCTTCTTTGGATGTTAACTTCTTGCATTCTTAATAATGTATCGAAGGCTGGTGTTAAATAATAACTTCCCGCCATATTACCAATTTGTGCAAGACCTCCACCACCACCAAGTCCTGTTCCATTACCAATACCCGCAAAACCACCTAAACCAAACATTAAGTTGTTTAATGTTGATGGAGTAAACCATAATACTTCATTTATCTCACGACCCGCAGGTATCTCATAAATTTGTTGGTTAGGAACTAACTGTATGTAATCTTTTTTAATTTCCCAATCACCACCCGCTTGTAAACCAACAATTTTAGAGTATGCGTAAGTATACCTTGTTTCGAAGTCTAAACTTTTAGTGATAAAGGCTCTTGATAAAGATTGGGTATCTAAATTTAAATTATTTAATGTGGTCCATTGAGAATCAATTAACCAATCTTGGACATACTGAGAATAATCGTCAATTGAATATTCCAATAATGTATCCATCATTTCATCTTCCAATTCTACAGATCTTAAAGGTGCACCTAACAAGTGTCTAACTTTTTGATAGAATTGACTTCTTTCTGGTTCGTCGATTATTGCCATAGAGTTTTTTCTCTATAAATATCTTTAATAATTAATTTGTGTTAGATAGAACAAACGATCTTCTCTCTATCTTTTGATTTGACATTCAAAGTGACGGATTCTAAAGTATTTTTGTCTCTGAAGAAATAACCATTAATCGAACTGAATTCAGGTTTTATTCTGAATCTAATTGATAACCTTTTTTCATCACATCCTCGTTGACCTTTATTGGACCAATACAGATCAATATATTTGATAGGTACTATTAAATCACCCTCATAAATTATACCGGCCATTTGACTTCTAACTTTATCCAAGTACTCCTGTGCAGAAGATTTACTATTTAACCAAGTAAATAATTTATCTATCAACTCATTATACAATTTTATGTAGATTGGTTTTTCATTTGATAATGAGGTTTGTTTAAAAATAGAAAAGAACTCGGACAAATAGCTATCAATAAACGGGTCCATTTTTTTAACCTCAAAGAATGAACCGACAGGAAATATAACATCACCATTCTCATCTTTTAAATCTTGTTTAGTTACTAAATCCGCCTTTATATAATAACTCCCTTTTTTAAAGGATTTAGATAAACAAGAGGTTATTTGAAAAAAAGTATAGTTTAAAGTTTCAGTACCCGAATGGATCTTTCGTAACAAATCAATCAACGTTTCTTTCGCATCATCAGAACACTTATAATCTAATTGTAATTTTGTAAGATTCTTTTCAAAATATTCTCCTGAAAATCTATCTTCATATTTACTATGTTCTTTCTGTCTAGCATATGCCAACAAACCCTCAATATCATTTGGTATTGTTGTTGTGTACCTTTGTTTGTTCAATATTTTTTTTACTTGATCGTTATCATAGTTCTTATCAACAATAAAGTTAGATACTAAATCTAAAAAGTTTACGGTTCTACTTTTGTCTTGGAGTGATAACTGAATTATTACAGGAAATGTACCAACATTTTTTTTACCAAAAAATTGATCTAATATAAACATTGATTGTTCCAACTCGTTGACCAAATATTGATCTTCTAAACCATCTCTAAAATTTTTTAATTGACAATATGGTGATCCTTCAACTTTTGATTGTTTACATAAATAATCTATCTTGGAGTGTCTTCTTAGAGCAATTTCATTTACTTCTTGAGATTCGTTAAGTTTTTTTTTATCGGTACGACCTACAAATAAATCATTAACAAATTCCCAATTAACGACATCCCAAAACTTTTGGATATATTCATCACGTTTGTTTTGATATTTCAAGTAGTAAGCATGTTCCCACACATCAAGACCTAACAAAGGATAACCACCCTTTTTAACTATATTCATTAATGGATTATCTTGATTTGGTGTAGACATAATTTTTAAATTACCGTCACTGTTAAGATACAACCAAGCCCATCCTGAACCAAAACGATCCTGAGCGGCTTTGTTGAACTCATCCTTCATTTTTTTAATATTACCAAAATCTTTTTTGATTTTTTTTAAAATCTCACCACTTGGTAGTTGTTTTTTAGGGGACAACATTTTCCAAAATAATGCGTGGTTGAAAGCTCCTCCAGCGTTATTCCTAACTTTATTATCAAATTTACTGATAGTTTTTACGATTTCTTCTAACTCTAAATCACCATCAATATTTTTGATTGCTTTATTTAATTTATCAACATATCCTTTGTAGTGTTTATTGTAATGGATATTCATAGTTTTTGAATCTATAAATCTATTCAAAGAGGAATATGAGTAAGGTAACTTTTCAATACCAATTGATTTCATTTCAGAAACCAAATTTTTTTTGATTAGTTGTTTTTCGTTTAATAAAATTTGTTCAGATAAAAGACTTACTTTTCCCTCGATACCTTTATGTTCGTACATTAGTTCCTCAAGTTCAGGATATTTTTTTTCAAATTTTTTGACAATCTGTCCTGCAAAGGCATTTGCTTCGTCTTCATTAATACCACCGATATTAGGTCCGTGTTCTCTACCAAGAATTGTCATTTGATATTCATGAACCCATTCATGAGCCAATGTTCTCATGATGTCACGATTTAATCTTCCCTTAGCAAGAACTTTAATTAGGTGATCACCTCTTCTACTACCTGTAGACATCTCACCTTTCCTACCATTTAAAAACATAATTTTTAAATCATTCTTAAGTGGGTATTCATCTTGTAGTAAGGAAATAAACTTTTTAACAAAGTCTTTTCGATTTTTAATATCGGGATTTTCGTATTTGATAGAAACTTTCATCTTTGATAAATATTGTACCGATCAAAAGATTATCGCCTATTGTTGATTAGATTCAATATTTCTTCAACAATGTCACCTGTATTTTCTACAATACCATCACCCATTACGGTTCTAATGATTTCTTTTTTACGATTAAGTATATCATAAATTGCACCCTCAATAGTGTTTTCAAATAGTGGGTAGTAAACCAATACGTTTGATTTTTGACCATAACGATAAGCTCTATCTTCAGCTTGTGCGTGTTCTGCAGGAACAAAAGATAAATCATTCATAATCACAGCTTCTGCAGAAGTTAAAGTCAAACCAACACCCGCAGCTTTTAAGTTACCAACAAAAACTTTGATTTTATCATCGTTTTGAAATTGATCTACAGCTTGTTGACGCATGGCATTAGAACAACTACCATCAAGGTAAACTGCTTGTTTTGAGAAATGTTGGTATATTGTTTGAAGGGTGTCAGTAAAGTTTGTGAATATTATAACTTTCTTTCCCTGTTCTATAATGTTTTCAGCAAACTCAATTGTTTGTTTTGTTTTTTCATTTGCAATTACTTTTCTAACTTTCATAAGTTTAGAAAACTGAACTGTTAAAGATGACGACTCGTCAGGATTTTTATCGTACCAATCAAAATATTCACCCATTAAATCTTCGTACTCTTTTGACTTTAATCTCAAATAAACAGGTGTAATGATTTTATCAGGTAAATCTAAAACATCTTCTTTTAATCTTCTAAGAATTTGTTTTGATGTACGATCTCTTAATTCCTCTAAATTAGATGCCCCTGTCACATTCCATACTTTTCTTTTACCTGCTGTAAATTGGAATCCTTGACAATACCTAATTGCATAAGCTTTCCAATTCTGAGCAACAGGACTTTCAATTAGATTTAACAAATTATAATAATTCATTGGTCTAGAAGTCATCGGTGTTCCTGTCAATAACCAAACTCGTTCTACTTTTTTTGCAAAACTATTAATGATCTTTGTTCTTTGTGCCTGAACATTTGATATCATGTGAGCCTCATCTAAGATCACCAAGTCAAATCCACTTTGTAATAATAGAGACTCATCTTTTTTCTTTGCATCTGAGTCGTGGAAGTTTTTAAGGATATCATAATTAACGATTACAAAATCATCTTCAGTTGAGAATTTTTTACCTTCCGCAATAAAAACAGGTCTATCTGAATAATTTGCAATTTCTCTTTGCCAATTTATTTTTAAAGATGCGGGGCAAACAATTAATATTTTTTTCGCACCTGTCTCTAACGCGGCAATAATAGTTGAGGTTGTTTTACCAAGACCCATGTCATCGGCAAGAATAAATCTTTTAGATCCTGCCAGTTTTTCAATCGCAATTTTTTGATGATCAAGAGGAGGACGATGAGAATATTTAGAATAATCAACACTAACGGACTGAACGTTATGGGTTTTAATTAATGCAGATTTTGGAATCCAAAATTCTGATAGTTTATCCCTTTCAAAAAATTTACCCCAAACATGATAAGACTTTTCTTTTTCAACTAAAAGTTTTTCAATATAAATATGGTCTGGTACTTGAATCAAATATTTTTCTTCTGCGAATTTTTTAGAGAAGTAAGTGTCAAGCTCAACCCATTTACGTGCAATTTTAGGTGTTGAGTTGTGATATGTTGTAATATATTCCGATTGACTTCTAGTTGGGTAAAATTTACTAGAGACTTCTTTTTTATGTTTGAGATATAGTATATAATTATTTGCACCACTATAACTTTCGAGCAACTCTAATGCTTTATGTTCTATCAGTGTTTTTGTTTCCAATTAATCTTTTTTAAAAAAATACTAATAAAAAAGATATTTATCAATAAAATCGTATTATGAGAAGTAATGTTCCTATTACAAGATTTGGTAAATTCTTTGGTGATCGTGATTTCGAACTAGAAATTGGTATGGGTCAAGAATGGTTAATTGGTGATATGAACTTCACTTGTGTTTTGTATAGAGTAGATAAAAACAAAATAAAAACTGATGACGTATATGGTGAGGCGGTAACAGACGGAATTAAATTTTTACCACCTGTAGAGTTTAATGCCTATGTTGGGATTGCGGCACCTGAAAACAAAATGATCGGTTCTACTCGTATGGATCAACTTGAGCCAGGTAATATAACAATGTCTGTTTATATGAAAACTCTTGAGGATTTAGATATTGAAATTGACTTTGGTGATTACGTTGGTTACTACGATAGTGAAAATTTTGTAAGATATTACACAGTTGTTAACGATGGTCGTGTAACTTCAGATATAAAACATACCTATAAAGGATTTAAACCTTTTTATAGAACAATAATTGCGGCTCCTGTTGGGCCAAATGAATTTAGAGGATTATAATGGCATTACCAAAAAAACATCCGGTAAAACCGGCAATACCCTTAACATACCCTAAAACTCTTTTACCAAGAAGGGAAGAGATTAAGGATATGATAACTAAGGATGGTACGTACCTTCCTAAGTCATTATTACATGCCGATTTGGATGGTGGTTTTTTAGAGTTTGTTAAAAATACTTTAAAAATTTCATCAGAGGGAAAAACTGTACCTGTTGCTGACATACTAATTACAACACAAAACTGGTCTCAGTTTGTCGAAACTTGGGATTTTCAAAACATTGATAAAAACATTGAGCCTCCATTTATTACTGTAATTAGAAATCCTGAAGTGAAATACGGAAATAATCCTGCTGTTATGTACAACATACCAAACAGGAGAATGTATTATTACATGGAAGTTCCTACTTGGGACGGTAATAGGGTTGGTGCTGACATTTATAAAATACCACAACCTGTACCTGCAGATTTTAAATACACGGTTGCAATTGTTTGTAATAGAATGAGAGAATTAAACTCTTTTAATAAAAAAGTTTTAGAAACGTTTGCATCAAGACAGGCCTATCAAGTTATTAAAGGTCACTACATCCCGATTATAAATGATAGTATGACCGATGAATCGGTTTTGGATTTAGAAAAAAGAAAATACTACATACAAAAATATGAATTTACAATGATGGGATTCTTAATAGACGAAGATGAGTTTGAGGTGTACCCTGCGTTATCAAGAACTTTTCAAATGTATGAAGTCGATCAAAGACCCGTTAAACGACCTCAGAAAAAACAAATGCCAGTACAACCCGAAACAATTAGTTTGGTATATCCTGTAGATAATTTGTCTCAAGAATACTTTTTTGAATACACGTGTGATTTAAATTTCGATACCTCAGATAATTTAGAAAGTTATTCCGTATTCATAAATGACCAATATTATGGTGATGATGTTGACAAAATTCAAATCAATACTAACGACACATTAAGGATTGATGTTATTAAACAAGTGAGTGCTGCAGAATCTTCATTAACATTCACACAATTTTTAGTTTAACTTTCCCCGTATATATCTTTCTTCTCCTTACATTTTTCAAGTATAAGGTTCTCTAAAAATTTATACATTTTAATACCTCTCTTATCACAATATTTTTTTAGGACATCGTGTACTTCGGCATCAATTTTTAAGTTTTTTATCTTCTTAGGTTCTTTCATAACGGTAGGCAGAAAAAAGGCAGAATAAAATCTTACCAAAATATAAATAGTTTGTGCAATGTAAAGTTTTTACTAAAAACTCGAATATTTATAGGTAAAATAAATAAGTAAAGACATTTTAAACATGGCAACAAACAGTAAAGTTTTCGTTTCACCTGGTGTTTATACTTCTGAAGTAGATTTG
>Ga0315905_10000084_pt1 | contig 95817 bp, 86 predicted proteins | sample LakEriMetagenome_5_FD_203522 | JGI IMG/M metagenome (GOLD analysis project Ga0315905, IMG submission 203522) | Freshwater fungal communities from buoy surface, Lake Erie, Ohio, United States - Buoy 4 MA121 | ecosystem: Environmental > Aquatic > Freshwater > Lake | place: USA: Lake Erie, Ohio...
ATCAAGGAAAGTCTCATGCTCACAGATGGGAAGAATTATAAAAAGTCGGCGTATGGAACCATTTCATACCTGCCTGCAACCTTCGGTGCTGCCGTGGCTTCGGTTGTTATTCGCAAACTAATTTCAACCTAATACATCTACTGAGCTAACTCAAAATCAGAAAAGTCGAATCCAGGAGAAACTTGACAACCAACCAAACAATATGCACTTCCTTCGGGCAATCGTGCGCCAAACCACGTATTGGCCTTCACAACATGTTGAAGTACTTCCCCCTGAATTAAATTTTTCCCAAGTCGAGTAATTTTCACGTCACTGTCCGAAAGCCATTCCATAATTTCTATGCAATCACCATCATGAAAATACCAGATCTCATCTGATTGTATTCGATGTTTCGTTGAAACTTGTCCTTGTGTTAAAAGAAAATAAATGCTCGAAGCATAGCTTCGTTTTCCATTGAATCCAGGAAATTGTAATTCCTGCTGATTCCGATAAGTCTCGGAATAGTAGCCGCCTTCAGGATGTTCTTTGAGATTCAGTTGTTGTATATATTGTTGCGCTTTATTCATGAGGTGAAGATTCGTAACGGGGTTGAGCAAAAGTAAAATTTAATGCGGAGGGAAGAAAAAAAGAGTGGCAAAGCCACTCTTTTTTATTCTAACCAACTAAACTAAACTTATTTTTTCATGAAATTCAATCGACTTCCATCTGCACAAACAAGTGTGTACATTCCTGAAGTAAGATTTTCAACATTCAATGAAGTTACATTGCTTGTTAATGTACCTTCTTGAATCATTTGTCCGGCTACATTGTATACTCTGAAAGTTTCAGTTCCATTGATTTGTTTTTCTACAATGATGTTGTTTTCGCATGGATTTGGATATGCGCTCATAGCTGCAGCTGTAAGACCTTCAACAGAAGCTGGTGGAAGTAAAACCGCATCAATCACGTGCACAACACCGTTCCAAGCGTTTAAGTCAGCAGCAACAATGTTGGCTGTATTGATCATGGCTCCCATATTCAAAGAGATTGTTGTAGTTTGTCCTTGAGCCATGGTGATTACTTGTCCATCAACCAAATCTGAGGAAGCTACAGCCCCTGATGTAACGTGATATAACAATACGTTTGTTAGCGCTACAGGATCTGCAAGCAACCCGTCTACAGTTCCAGCAGGTAGAGCAGCGAAAGCAGCATCTGTTGGAGCAAATACAGTGTAGAAATAGTTATTCTCTAAAGTGCTTTGTAAGCCTGCTGCAACAACCGCTGCTTCCAAAACCGTGTGCGCTGGAGAGCTTTCAATGATATCCCAAACGTTGTTTGCAATGATACCAGGAGCAATGATCGCATCAATAACGTGAACTACACCATTGTCTGTTACAATATCAGCAACGGTCACTTGAGCTTGATTGATAAACACGTTACCATTAGCAATAGTAACAGTTACATCTAATCCTGCAACTGTTGTAACCATCATACCATCTGATAAATCCGTAGACAATGCAGTTACTGGAGCAACGTGGTACGTTAATATGAATGTTAAAAGAGCAGGATCTGCTAAAACCGCATCAAGAATGGGTGATGGTAGAGCTGTAAAGGCAGCATCTGTTGGAGCAAATACAGTGAATGTTCCAGGACCGTCAAGCGTAGATTCCAAACCAGCAAGACCAACAGCCACTTCTAGGGTGTTGTGATCAGGTGAATTCTGAATGATATCCCAAACTGTTGTTGTTAGCACCGGTGGTGGAAGTAAAACTCCGTCAATAACGTGAACCACGCCATTGGTGGCGATAACGTCAGCTGCAATAACTTGGTTCGTTGAATTGATAAAAACACCATTCGCGTTGATGGTTACATTGATGTTCGCACCATTCAAAGTTGGTGCTGTTTGACCGTCAACCAAGCTGGTAGAAAGAACGTTTGCAGGTACTACATGATACAAAAGAATACTGGTTAAAGTAGGAATGTCATTCAATAGAGCATCTACCGTACCAGCTGGTAGAGCTGCAAAAGCATCATCAGTTGGAGCGAATACCGTGATGGGATTTTCGGTTGCTAAAGCTACATCCAATCCCGCTGCAATAACTGCTGCTTCTAATGTGTTGTGATTGGGTGAGTTTTGAATAATGTCAAAAGCGGTTTGCGCTTGCATTGAGCCCAATCCGAACAAAAGACCAAGAGAAAATAAGATTCTTTTCATTTGTTTAAAGTTTTATTATAAAGGTTAAACAGGTGTTTTTTCGTTTAGTTCATGAATTCGAAAATAAAATTTTCCTAAGTCTTTAATTTTTATTGACGAAAGTCAATGAAGAAATGTTAGTTGGCTGTAAATGAATGGGTTGACTTATTCTGAAGTTGTGCGTTTTGTCGATGAAATTGGATTTTAGAAAATCGATGAAAGGGAATATTTGTGTGCAGAGAACAATGATTCTTGCTTTTTACATCTTATATTCGGTCAATAAACCTAAACCAATGTCAAAAAAACTAATTATTATCTTAGGATCATCACTTGGGGTTCTAACTCTTGCTGGGCTTTTCTGGTATTTGTCTTTGTCGAATAACAAAGAATTAATCAAGCGTATTCCTCAGAATGCCATGGTTATAGGTAAAATTGATTTGAAGTCTTTGGCTTCCAAAGCCAAATTAGATGAATGGAAGAATCTAGAAATGTTCAAAGATATCAAGGAAGAATTGAATGGTTCGGCAGGTGATACCTTCGGTAAAATGCTTGAGAAACCCAAAGGTTCAGGTTTTAATTTCTTTCAAAACGTATATGTTTTCGGTGCGAACAAAGGTTCAAATGAAGATTCAGAATTCATGGGCGGAATTGTATTCGGTGTATTGGATGCAAAAGATTTAAAAACTACGCTCTATGACATCACAGAAGGGGATGCAGAAATAACAGAGAGTAACGAGGTTTTTACTGCGGAATTGGATCGCGAAGTGGCCATGGTGTGGGATGACAATGTGGGTTTGATTTATTTCGGAGATCGAGAATCATTAATTGTAGATGCTTTGGCACAATTCAATCAAGAAAAAGATGCAAGTGCTCTGAAAAATGATGCATTCATGGAGCAAGAATCATTAGACGCTGATATTTCCGTCTTCATCAATTATCAATCCATTGGTGAATGGTCAGAATCATTATCGAGATCTTTTGGTGAATCAAACATGAATGACCTTTCTGCAAGCTATAAAGATTATGAAGCTGCAGGAACAACAGTTGTATTTGAAGATGAGCAAATTATTCTTGAATCGCAAATTTATTTGAAGGAAGGGGTAGATGAGGATACGAAGCAAATGACTGGAGATGATGGAATCAGCGAAGAGGAATTGGCTCTTTATGCGCCTGAAACTCCGAAGGGGTTTGTGTTATTTAATTTGGCGCTGCAAAATTTAGCGCCCATTTGGACACCCATGCTTGATGAGTGGGGAATTACAAGTCAAGAATTGACAGACGCGTTTTCGGGGCAAATGGGTATCTCATTTATGGGAGTGAAAGAACAAGAGGTGATTGAAGTGATAGAGGATTACGATTACGAGAATTGGGATATTTATACGCAAGACGAACCGCCACTAGTTACCTACAATGATACGAGTTACCAAATGCTACCGGTGTTTAAGATTCGATTTGGAATTAAAAACCAAGGGACAGTCAGAAAAATGATAGAATTTGCTGAGGGCAAATCGCTTGATTCGCTCGAAAAACGCGATGGTTACTATTACATCGGAGACAATGATCTTCCCATGTTTATGAATATGGATAACGAATCTTTAGAGCTTGTTTCAAGTAAAGAATATTTCGGGAAAAGTTCAAACTCCTGGGACTCAGACTTGGCTTCTTTCGCAAGCTCAGCACCAGGAACGTTTTATTTGAATTTGGACTACAAAGCCTATCCAGAACTTATGAAAGACATGGGTCGAAATTTCAATGAAATGCGTCCGTATTTGGAAATGTTCAAAGATGTTCGAGGAACCATGCAAGGTTTAAATTCACATTTCGAAATTAATCTTACCGAATCTGACGAGCCGGTTCTTTATCGTTTAATGTTGGCCATCAATGATACATACAAGAACAACAAGCCAATGAAAGAAGTTAGCGCAATTGAGAATTAATCGAGACTGTAGTTGTCAAGTCGAACAGCAAGTTTACCGGTTGCTTGTGCATGTATGATGAGCTGGTTGGAAGTGGGATAAATACCAGTAATCTTCAGATTATCTATAGTGCCCTGCATACTTATTCCATCTGCTAAGTTTTTATTTAACTGTTGAGATAGGCTTAATTTATTCGATTCTAAAATGGGTTTTAATTCAATTTTCCCAGCTTCCTGAATTTTAGAACAAATGGTTTTTTGAAAAAGATCCATGCCTGTTTTTAACAATAAATGACCCCGATCCGATTGAAGTTTAACATTTTGGAGTTCTACAATTTGGCTTGCTTCATTGAATGCAGGCGTCATTGTAAAGTACAAGGTCGCATTTTTGAATTTTTTAAATGCCATTTTAAGATCACAAAGCATAGTGAGCACTAGGGTAGAATTACCCTGACCTTCAATACGAATTTCATGAACCAAGAGCGATTGCTTTTTATCATCAGATTCAAATTTTTTTCCTTTGAAATTAGATGTCAAGGTATTGGTTAAGGAATTGTAATCACTTTCAATGGGAAGGTTGAAAACGAATTCATTTTTATTGCCATTTTGTGTTTTAAGTTGCGGTAAGGGTGGAATGGCAACGGCCTCATTTGTTGATTTGAATATGGGATTGGCTTCAATTCCCAAATTAAATCGAAGAGTGAGGTTATCACCACTCAATTCACTTACACTTAAAGACGTTGGATTCATACTCAAATAACCATATCCGTCAATTTTAAGAGGAGTCCAAAGTTGGTTCCAAGCTTCTTGCGCTTGCGATTTAAACTGAGTTTGCTTGGCTTGGTCATCCATGTATTTCGCCCCATCAACCAATGAAGGTCGAATGGCATTCATGACTTCTTGAGTCATATCAATTTTTAAGAATGTCAATTGGCAAGGATCAATTGGCGCCAATTCGGAAACAACGGTTTGGGTTGAAAGTCCATAATCTGGAGTTAGCGACAAGCTCGAGGTGAATCCAACTTTAACTCTCCTTTTACTTTCTCCATTGGTTCCGCAAGAAAACGGAATTCTGGGATGAACACAATTTCCCCAAATGCATTCAGAACAATAATTTCCGGCTATGCCATATGATGCAACAGTTGAAATATGAAATTGATTTCCCTTCATATTTCCCACTAAAAAATCGCGGTTTACATCATAATTGGCTTGTGGGCCATCACACCCGCCAAAAGATGCAAAGTTTGGAAACTCTGGATTCCGAATGACCCAATCGGTTTTTGCATTCGCATAAGTAATGATGGGTTGTAAATTAATTTCAATTGGAATCTGTATTTGAGAGGATGCTATTTGTGGAGTCGGTATTTCAGTTTTAATTACATCTGGAATTTCGCTTTGGAGCTTACATGAACTGAAAATAGATCCCGAAATGAGAAGTATCAATAAAACTTGGTCGAATGTTTTTTGCATAGACCGTAAAATTATTACTTGAAGTGGTATCTTTGAACAAATAGTTTAAAATGAAAAAAATATCTTTACTTCTTGTTGTTTTCTCTTGTTTGTCTTGGTCTGGTCTTTCCGCTCAAGGCTTTCCAATTTCGGTCATTTTTAGTAATCTTGATCCGTCCTGCAACGTCACCGTGACGGGGACATATCAAGACTCTCTTACCGGTGTGCAGGGAAGTTTAATCTTCTCAACAGATCCAACGGGCAATTATTCTTCAATGGTTTTAATCAATGCTTTTTCTCAATCAACGTTTGTTTCGGTATGTGCTGAATATTGCAATGGCACAGTCGAGTGTCAAACCCTGCCAATTGTTCCGGGAGCAATAACCACATTTACTTTTGGTGGAAATGGCGGGGGTGTAATAGATAATGACGGAGACGGCTTTAGTGGTTTCGCGGATTGTAATGATAGTGATGCTTCAATTAACGCCAATGCAACTGAGGTCTGCGATGGTATGGATAACAACTGTGACGGTACTATCGATGAAGGTTGCAATGTGGGCGGATGCACGTTAGACATTGTGCTTGTTCCAGACTCTTTGGTCAACTCTCCTTTTGCGGTATATATTTATATGGCAAATGCCGATCCAAGTGCTAGTTTTATTTGGTCATTCGGAAATGGAAACACGGCTGCAGTAGCATACCCAACATGGGTTTATGATAGTCTTGGTACGTATACGGTGTGTTGCACTGTCGCATTCGCAGACGGATGCACGGCAACAGATTGTGTAACATTTACAGTGAATCCAGATGGAACCATGTCGCCAGGTGGAATACAAATGCAAGGCTTCACGTTGAATGTAGTTAACGAAATGCCAATTGCAGACGGTGTAAATGAACTTCAAGACAATGGACTATCTGCATTTCCAAATCCGTTCGAAAACAACTTAATCATTGAGAGCAATTCTGCAATGGAATACTATCAAGTTTTTTCTACCCATGGTCAATTGGTATTGCAAGACAAAGCAAATGGTCAGCATTGGCTTTCTGTGAATACAGAAATGTTGAATGCAGGTGTTTACTTTTTAAACGTTGTTACAAAAGAGGGAAGTGAAGTAAGAAAGGTGTTGAAGAAATAAAAGATGAAATACATAACAGCATTAGCCTTCGCGCTACTTTATGGGCAATTTTGTAAAGCCCAGAATACAATAGGTTTATTAGAATATGTGGAGGGAAATGCCGAAGGGTATGTTCTCTTTAGCCCCATGTCTGATTCTACTACTTATCTCATAGATAAATGTGGAGAAAAGGTTCATGAATGGAGCACCCATTACCGCCCAGGCCTTGGTGCGCAATTGGGTGAAGACGGATTCCTTTATCGCAGCTGCAATATAGGTAACAACATATTTCAACGTGGGGGTCGAAGCGGTCGAATTGAAAAATTTGATTGGGAGAGTAATTTGGTTTGGAGCTATGATATTTTAGATACCATGCAGTGTTCGCACCATGATTTTCATATCATGCCGAATGGAAATATACTTTTAATTGTTTGGGATAGAATATTGAAGACAGAAGCCGCAGCTTTAGGAAAAGATGCGGAAAGTATGGGCACAAATGATTTATGGGGTGAGCGAATCATAGAAATTCAACCCGTTGGACTTAACCAAGCCAATATCATTTGGGAGTGGTCAGTTTGGGACCATCTCATACAAGATTTTGATGCTACCAAACCCAATTACGGAACTGTAAGTTCAAATCCACATCGAGTGAATATCAATTATTTTCCCGGTGGAAATTTATCGGCAGATTGGTTGCATTTTAACAGCGTAACGTACAATGAAGAATTGAACCAAGTAATGGTTTCTGTTCATACATTGAATGAGTTATGGATTATTGATCACAGCACTACAACAGCTGAAGCCGCGACCTCTGTAGGAGGGGCTTCAGGAAGAGGAGGTGATTTGCTCTACAGATGGGGTAGTCCGGCAGCTTATGGTTTAGGTACTGCGAATAATCAAACCCTATACGCGCAACATCATGCGACATGGATTCCGGTTGGTATGCCTTATGAGAATCAGATCATAGTTTTCAATAATGGAATGAATTCACCTCAAGGGAATTTCAGTAGCGTGGTAATTATTGAACCGCCTTTAAATGGGCACATTTATGATCTTACTCCGGGTGAAACCTACGCACCACTGGATCCCGTTTGGACCTATTCACCTGATACAACCTTGTTTTATGCAGGAAATTTAAGCGGGGTTTTTCCTTTGGCGAATGGAAATTATTTGGCGACAATTGGTCCAAGTTCGAACTTCTTTGAAATAACGAGCACAGGAGACGTGGTTTGGAGATACAAAAGCCCAATTGCAGGTAATGGAGTTCTTTCACAGGGTTCAAATATGATTACAGCTCCCGTTTTCAGAGCTGAATTTATACCCGTGAATTATGCGGGTATAGCGGGTCAAAATCTGCAAGCCTATGGGGAAATAGAATTGAATGCACAGTCACCCTCTATTTGTGAAGAATTGGGCATCGGCATCAGCGAAACAACACGTTTATTCAGTCTTGAACTCTTTCCTAATCCTGCTCATGAGTATATTGAAATAAGATGTGAAAATGGGGGAGAGCGGTTAGAAGTTTCAAACGTAATAGGTGAACGCGTTCTATCATTACCAATGAACGCAACATCTTTACGAATAGATATCAGTCATTTCATGCCAGGAATGTATTTCGTTTCCTTGGGTGGTAAATCAAAATCGTTTATTAAAGAATAAGATCGTCAAAATTTGCTCAACAAAAAAGCCGCTTGAAGCGGCTTTTTTTATCTAGTTGTGTTTCTATTAAACTTCGTCAGTTGTGGCAACTGAGGTAGCACCTTGTGAGGCTCTTTTTGCAAGAATGTTCACTAGGTCTTCTGTATTGCCAACAATCATTTTGCTGAATCTTCTTGTTCCAGATCCTGCAGGTATTGGGTGTCCAACGATAACGTTTTCTTTCAGACCGTTCAAGAAATCTGTCTTTCCTTGAACAGCAGCTTCGTTCAACACCTTGGTTGTTTCTTGGAAAGATGCTGCCGAGATCCAAGAATCGGTTTGTAACGAAGAACGGGTAATACCTTGAAGAATAGGACGGGCTGTGGCAGTTAATGCACCTCTCGTTTCCATAGTTCTTCTGTCTTTACGTTGCAATTCTTCATTTTCTGCATGGAAGTCGATACTTGATACTACTTGACCTGCAACAAATTTTTCAGAATCACCAGATTCAACAACCACCACTTTATCAAATAGAAGTTCATTCTCTTCAACAAATTCAGCCTTGTCAACAATACTACCTTGTAAGAAACGTGTGTCACCAGCATCAAGTATTTCAACCTTACGCATCATTTGACGAACAATGACTTCAAAGTGTTTGTCGTTGATTTTCACACCTTGTAAGCGATATACTTCTTGAATTTCATTTACAAGATATTCTTGAACGGCTGTTGGTCCTTGGATATCGAGAATATCACCAGGGGAAATAGCTCCGTCAGAAAGCTGCATACCTGCTCGAACAAAATCACCATCTTGTACTAAGATGTGTTTCGCTAAATTGATGAGGTATTTCTTTTCTTCACCTGTTCTAGAACGAAGTGTAATTTCTCTGTTTCCACGTTTGATTTTGCCGTATTCAACAATTCCGTCTATCTCAGCAACTGTTGCTGGGTTAGAAGGGTTACGTGCTTCAAACAATTCAGTTACACGTGGAAGACCACCGGTGATGTCACCACCACGACCAGCCTGACGAGGAATTTTAGCAAGGATAGTACCTTTAGCTACTTTCGCTCCATTTTCAATGTTCAAGTGAGCACCTACTGGGAGTGAATATACCTTAACTACCTCTTTTCCGCGAACAATCTCAATGCTTGGATTCTTCTTTTTGTCTTTGGTTTCAATGATGATTTTTTCAGAGAATCCGGTTTGTTCATCGACTTCCGTTTTGAAAGTAATTCCTTCTTCAACCGCATCGAATTGAATGCTACCATCTTCTTCAGTAATAATCACACTGTTGAATGGATCGAATTCACAAATAACATCTCCTTTTTTGATCGAATCACCACTGTTCACGAGCAAAGTAGCTCCGTATGGCAGATTCACAGTAGCTAGAGTAACTCCAGTTTTCGGATCATTGATTTTTAATTCCGCAGAACGAGAAACAATTACAGTAGATTTCCCATTGTCATCTTTGCGTTCAACAGTTCTTAAATCTTCAATTTCAACTGAACCGGCGTATTTCGCTTTGATGTCTGAATCAATAGCAGAACCAGATGCAGCACCCCCCGTGTGGAAGGTACGAAGTGTTAACTGTGTACCCGGCTCACCAATTGACTGAGCTGCAATAACACCAACGGCCAATCCTTCTTGAACCAATTTCGCTGAAGCGAGGTCGCGGCCATAACATTTCGCACAAACACCTCTTTTGCTTTCGCAAGTGAGTACTGAACGAATTTCAACTTCTTCAATTCCAGCCGCTTCAATTGCGTTTGCAATGAGTTCATTGATTTCTTCTCCGCTTGCAACAATGATCTCTCCAGTTTCTGGATTCGCAACATCATGCACTGAAGTTCTTCCAACGATACGGTCGGCAAGACTTTCTACAATTTCATCTGCCTTTTTCAATGCGGTAGTCATCAAACCACGAAGGGTTCCACAATCTACTTCATTGATAATGACATCTTGAGCAACGTCAACCAAACGACGAGTTAAATAACCGGCATCTGCTGTTTTCAATGCGGTATCGGCAAGACCTTTACGCGCACCGTGGGTAGAAATGAAGTACTCAAGAATCGACAATCCTTCCTTGAAGTTTGCCAAGATTGGGTTCTCAATCATGTCTTGTCCACCAGACGCTGCGTTTTTCTGCGGCTTAGCCATCAAACCACGCATACCGGCTAACTGACGAATCTGTTCTTTCGAACCACGAGCTCCAGAATCATACATCATGTAGATGCTGTTAAATCCTTGTTGATCCGTTTGAAGACGGCTCATCAAGATATTCGTCAATCTTGAATTGGTATTGGTCCAAATGTCAATGATTTGGTTGTAACGTTCGTTGTTGGTAATAAGACCCATGTTGTAGTTGTCGAAAACTTCAGCAACTTTACCTGTAGCCTCATTCACCAATTTATCTTTTTCAGCAGGGATTACTACGTCTGAAAGTTTGAATGACAATCCACCTTTGAATGCCCAATAGTATCCAAGGTCTTTCATGTCATCTAAGAACTTCGCTGCACGTGCAATACCAACAGTTTTAAGGATATTGCCAATGATATCACGCAATGCTTTTTTCGTTAGAAGTTGGTTAATGAATCCCACTTCGTCTGGTACAATTGCGTTGAATAATACACGACCTGCTGTGGTTTCAAGAATGGAATTGCTTCCATCTTGATGGTACCAACGTACTTTAATGTGTGCGTGTAGGTCTAATTTTTTCTCATTGAAAGCAATGATCACTTCTTCTTTCGAATAGTAAGTTGAACCTTCACCTTTACACGGATGCTCAGCAGTGCCTTCGCGTCCTTTTGTAATGTAGTAAAGACCCAAGACCATGTCTTGTGATGGTACAGTAATAGGTGCACCATTTGCAGGATTCAAGATGTTGTGTGAAGCCAACATTAACAGTTGAGCTTCGAGAATAGCAGCACTTCCAAGTGGAACGTGCACAGCCATTTGGTCACCGTCAAAGTCAGCGTTGAATGCTGTACATACTAACGGGTGAAGTTGAATGGCTTTACCTTCAATTAATTTTGGTTGGAATGCTTGAATACCCAATCTGTGAAGGGTAGGGGCACGGTTCAAAAGAACAGGGTGTCCTTTCAGCACATTCTCAAGAATATCCCAAACAACAGCTTCTTTTTTATCAACGATTTTCTTTGCAGATTTTACGGTCTTTACAATTCCGCGTTCAATCATTTTTCGAATAATGAACGGTTTGAAAAGCTCTGCAGCCATATCTTTTGGAAGACCACATTCGTGTAATTTCAAATCTGGACCTACAACAATTACAGAACGTGCTGAATAATCGACACGCTTACCTAATAGGTTTTGACGGAAACGACCTTGTTTACCTTTCAATGAATCTGAAAGCGATTTCAATGGTCTGTTGCTTTCAGTTTTTACTGCCGAAGATTTACGACTATTATCAAACAATGAGTCAACAGCTTCCTGAAGCATACGCTTTTCATTGCGAAGAATTACATCTGGTGCTTTAATTTCCAACAAACGCTTCAAACGGTTGTTACGGATAATGACACGGCGATATAAATCATTCAAATCGGAAGTTGCAAAACGACCACCATCTAACGGCACAAGCGGACGAAGTTCGGGTGGAATAACAGGTACAACACGAGTTATCATCCACTCCGGTCTGTTCGTTACGCGCGTATTGGCATCACGGAAATTCTCAACAACCTGAAGACGCTTGAGAGCTTCATTTTTACGTTGCTGCGAAGTTTCTTTGTTGGCTTTGTCGCGAAGTTCATACGATAATGCATCTAAATCAAGACGAGACAAAAGCTCATGAAGTGCCTCAGCACCCATTTTCGCAACAAATTTGTTTGGATCTTTATCATCCAAGAATTGATTCTCTCTTGGAAGTTGATCTATGATGTCCATGTATTCTTCTTCGGTTAAGAAGTGTCCAGCTTCCAACGATTGACCTTCAGAATCAGTCACAGGACCTGGATTAATGATTACATAGCGCTCATAATAAATGATTTGATCTAACTTCTTAGATGGCATACCCAATAAGTATCCAATTTTGTTTGGAAGAGATCTGAAATACCAAATGTGAGCAACAGGCACAGTCAAAGAGATGTGTCCCATGCGCTCTCTACGTACTTTTTTCTCAGTTACCTCGACACCACAACGGTCACAAACAATTCCTTTGTATCGGATACGCTTGTATTTTCCGCAATGACACTCATAGTCTTTCACCGGACCAAAAATCTTTTCACAGAAAAGACCTTCGCGCTCGGGCTTGTACGTGCGGTAGTTGATTGTTTCGGGTTTCAAAACCTCACCTGAAGAGCGTTCTAAAATCTCTTCGGGTGAAGCTAACGAAATAGTGATTGATTTAAAATCACTCGTTGGTTTTGCTACTTTTTTTGCTTGAAGCATTGTATACAGTTTGTATTCTTAATTCAGTTAGTTGTTTGAATCGAAATGGTTCGCTTGATTCAAAGTAATGCTTAATCCTAAGCCGCGTAATTCATGCAACAATACGTTGAATGATTCAGGGATTCCAGGAGTTGGCATGTTATCACCTTTAACAATGGATTCATACGTTTTCGCACGACCAATAACGTCATCCGATTTAACGGTAAGAATTTCTTGTAAGATGTTGGCTGCACCATAAGCTTCAAGAGCCCAAACCTCCATTTCTCCAAAACGCTGACCACCAAATTGGGCTTTACCACCAAGAGGTTGTTGCGTAATGAGAGAGTATGGTCCAATAGAACGCGCGTGCATTTTATCATCAACCATGTGGCTTAGTTTAATCATGTAGATTACACCCACCGTTGCTGGTTGCTCGAAACGTTCTCCTGTTCCACCATCGAACAAATACGTCACACCAAAGCGAGGTACTCCTGCCGCATCGGTTTCATTGTTGATGTCATCTAAAGACGCACCATCAAAGATTGGTGTTGCGAATTTCTTTCCAACCTTTTGACCAGCCCATCCTAGAATGGTTTCGTAAATCTGACCAAGGTTCATACGAGATGGTACCCCAAGTGGATTCAATACAATGTCTACAGTTGTTCCGTCCTCAAGGAAAGGCATGTCTTCGTCACGAACAATACGTGCAACAATACCCTTGTTTCCGTGACGTCCGGCCATCTTATCACCCACACGTAATTTACGCTTTTGAGCTATGTAAACCTTCGCCAATTTTACAATTCCTGCTGGTAGTTCATCACCCACAGTAATCTGGAATTTCATGCGCTTATATGAACCCAACAACTCATTGTATTTCAAATTGAAATTGTGAATACATCTACGAATCAATTTGTTGGTATCCTCGTCTTTTGTCCATCCTTCTGTATTAACCACACTGTAGTCAATGGTAGATAGTGCTTTGCTTGAGAATTTAGTACCTTTTTTTACTTGTTCTTCTTTGAAGTAATTGAATACACCTTGTGATGTGGCATCTTTTACAATAGCCATTAATTTATCTACAAGTACTTTCTTCAATTCTGCTACTTCTTTGTCGTGGTCACGATCCAATTGCTCCAATACAGCTTTGTCTGCGTTGTTTTTTACTTTTTTCTCTTTCACAGTGCGAGAGAAAAGTTTTTTGTCAATAACAACACCACTAGCACTTGGTGGAACTTTCAAAGAAGCATCTTTCACGTCACCTGCACGCTCACCGAAGATTGCACGAAGAAGTTTCTCTTCTGGTGTTGGATCAGTTTCTCCTTTTGGAGTAATCTTACCAATGAGAATATCTCCTTCTTTTACTTCAGCACCTACCCGAATAATACCATTTTCATCCAAATCCTTGGTTGCTTCTTCACTGACGTTCGGAATATCAGAAGTAAGTTCTTCTACACCACGCTTGGTGTCGCGAACTTCAGTAGTATACTCGTCTATATGCAACGAAGTAAACCAGTCGTCACGCACTACACGCTCAGAAATTACAATCGCATCCTCGAAGTTGTACCCTTTCCATGGCATGAAGGCTACTTTCAGGTTTCTACCTAAAGCTAATTCTCCTTGTCTTGTAGCGTAACCTTCAACCATGATTTGACCTTCAGTCACTTTATCACCTTTCTTCACAAGTGGACGAAGGTTGATACACATGCTTTGGTTGGTTTTACCAAATTTGCGAATACTGTATGATTTTGTTGCGCTATCAAAGCTCACCAATTCATCATTCTCATTGCGCTTGTATTTGATTCGAATCTCTTCAGAATCTACATATTCAACCACACCATCGCCTTCAGCAGTAAGAAGTACACGAGAGTCTTTTGCAACATGCTTTTCAAGACCAGTTCCTACTATTGGTGCTTCTGGGCGAAGAAGTGGAACGGCCTGACGCATCATGTTTGATCCCATCAATGCACGGTTGGCGTCATCGTGCTCCAAGAATGGAATCAACGAAGCCGCAATAGATGCAATCTGATTCGGAGCAACGTCCATGTATGCGATTTCTTTTGGAGAAATCAATGGGAAGTCACCTTCATTACGTGCTTTTACTTGCTCGGTAAGGAAGTTGCCTTTTTCATCCAATTCGGCAACAGCTTGAGCAATGCTCTTGTTGTCTTCGTCTTCCGCAGTTAAGTAGATGACACCATCATTGGCCATATCTGCCTTACCGTTTTGAACCTTACGGTATGGGGTTTCAATGAAACCGAGTTTGTTAATTTTTGCGTAAACACAAAGTGAAGAAATCAAACCAATGTTTGGTCCTTCAGGAGTTTCAATGGTACACAATCTACCGTAGTGGGTGTAGTGTACGTCACGAACCTCGAAACCAGCGCGTTCTCTTGAGAGACCGCCTGGACCAAGAGCCGACATACGGCGCTTGTGAGTCACTTCGGAAAGTGGATTGGTTTGGTCCATGAACTGAGACAACTGATTCGTTCCGAAGAAAGAATTAATTACTGAGCTCAGTGTTTTTGCATTGATCAAGTCAATAGGAGTGAAGACCTCGTTATCACGAACATTCATACGCTCGCGAATGGTTCTAGCCATACGAGTTAAACCCACTGCGAACTGATTGTATAACTGTTCACCAACTGTACGAACACGACGGTTAGACAAGTGGTCAATATCATCAACTTCAGATTTTGAATTCACCAATTCAATCAAATAGCGAATGATGCTCAAAATATCTTCTTTGGTCAAGGTGCGTTGATTCCCGTCTACTGCTAAACCAAGTTTGCGGTTGATACGGAAACGACCAACTTCACCTAGGTCATAACGTTGTTCTGAGAAGAACAACTTGTCAATTACACCGCGTGCAGTTTCCAAATCTGGTGGCTCTGCGTTGCGCAATTGACGGTAGATATATTCAACGGCTTCTTTTTCAGAGTTGGTTGTATCTTTTTGAAGCGTGTTGTGAATCAAAGTGAAATCAGCAGAGTTGGATTCTTCTTTGTGAAGAACGACCACTTTACAGCCACTATCTACAATGATATCAATGTGATGTTCTTCGAGAATAGTGTCACGATCTAAGATCATTTCATTTCTTTCAATAGATACCACCTCTGATGTATCTTCATCAACGAAATCTTCAATCCAAACCTTGAGTACACGTGCGGCAAGTTTTCGACCTACAACACGACTAAGACCCGCTTTAGAAACTTTCACTTCTTCAGCGAGGTTGAATATTTCAAGGATTTCGCGATCGGTTTCATAACCGATGGCACGTAGAAGTGTGGTTACAGGTAATTTTTTCTTACGGTCAATATACGCATACATGGCATTGTTAATGTCTGTCGCGAATTCTATCCAAGAACCCTTGAATGGAATGATACGCGCACTGTACAATTTGGTGCCGTTTGCGTGTCTGCTTTGACCAAAGAAAACACCGGGTGAGCGGTGCAATTGCGATACAATAACGCGCTCAGCGCCATTGATTACAAATGAACCTTGTGGTGTCATATATGGAATTGTACCCAAGTACACATCTTGAACAATGGTTTCAAAGTCTTCGTGTTCTGGGTCAGTACAATATAATTTCAATTTAGCTTTGAGAGGAACGCTGTACGTTAAACCTCTTTCAATACACTCATCAATGGTGTAACGGGGGGGATCGATAAAGTAATCTAGAAATTCCAATACGAACTGGTTTCGAGTGTCCGTAATTGGGAAGTTTTCAGCGAATACTTTGAATAAACCTTCTGAAATTCTGTTTTCAGGGTTGGTTTCTAATTGGAAAAATTCTTTGAACGAGGCCAACTGGATCTCAAGGAAATCAGGGTAATCGTAAAAATTCTTCGCGGAACTAAAGTTAGTCCGATTTGATAGTTGCTTTAGCGTTGCCAAAGTATAATAATTTAGAGGTTAAAATTCCTTACACACATACGCCAACGGCATTCCGTTGGCAAAAATAAACAAGTTTAGGCCTTCCTACGGAAGGCCTAAACTATGAGCATTGAATCTTATTTGATCTCAACTTTTGCTCCTGCTTCTTCAAGTTGTGTTTTCAAAGCATTTGCTTCGTCTTTTGAAACACCGCTCTTCAAAGGAGATGGAGCTTTATCTACTACGTCTTTTGCTTCTTTCAAGCCTAGACCAGTTAGATCTTTCACTAATTTAACGATTGCAAGTTTGTTTGCACCAGCATCAGTTAAAACTACATCGAATGAAGTTTTTTCTTCAGCAGCAGCACCACCTGCACCAGGAGCAGCCATAACCACTGCAGCAGCAGCTGGTTCAATGCCATACTCGTCTTTTAAAATAGTGGCTAATTCGTTAACCTCTTTTACTGTTAGGTTAACTAGGCTTTCCGCCATAGCTTTCAAATCTGCCATTTTATTTGATTTTATAACGTTTCTTTAATATGAACAAATTACGCGCTTTGTTCTTCTGGCGCTTCTTCGGTTGATTTTTCTGCTTTTGCTTGAAGTGCCGAAATAATATTTCGAGCTGGGGCTTGAAGCATTCCAATGATATCTCCAATCAACTCTTCTTTGCTCTTAATAGCAACAAGAGTATCGAGAAGATGATCACCAACATAGCAATCTTCCTGAATGAGTGCACCCTTCAATGAAGGTTTGTCACCCGCTTTTCTGAAATCCTTAATTAGTCGAGCCGGAGCATTCGCGATGGTCGAAGTCATGATGGCACTGTTGCCATGTAAAGCTTCGTACAACGGACTATAGTCTGTTCCTTCAATACGTTCCATTGCTTTCTTCAACAAGGTGTTTTTCACCACGCGAAGACCAATGTTTTGCTTGAAGCATTCACGACGCAAATTGCTGGTAGCTTCGGCATTTAAGGAAGACGTGTCGGCAATGTAGAGAATAGGAGCGCTGCTCAACATCTCAACGAGCTCAACAATTTCCGCGTTCTTTTGATCTTTTGTCATAAAGTACTTTCCGATTATACCAGCGATTAGCTCACTGATTTAGTTTCAATTTGAACACTAGGACTCATTGTGCTTGACATATAAATGCTCTTCAAATAAGTACCTTTTGCAGCAGAAGGCTTTAACTTGATTAAGGTAGAAACCAATTCGCTTGCATTTTCAGCTAGTTTGTCTGCATCAAAAGATACACGACCAATACTTGCGTGAACAATACCTGCTTTGTCTACTTTAAAATCAATGTTTCCAGCTTTCTTTTCTGTAACAGCTTTTCCAACATCCATTGTAACTGTTCCTGTTTTGGGATTAGGCATTAAACCTCGAGGACCGAGGATTCTACCTAAAGCACCAACTTGGCCCATTACACTTGGAGTGGTAATGATAACGTCAACATCGGTCCATCCGCCCTTAATCTTGTCAATGTACTCGGATAATCCTACGTGGTCTGCACCTGCTGCTTTTGCTTCAGCCTCCTTGTCAGGAGTACATAAAACAAGAACGCGCACGTCTTTACCAGTTCCGTGAGGAAGTGATACAGTTCCACGAACCATTTGGTTGGATTTCTTCGGGTCCACTCCGAGGCGAACGGCAAGATCCACAGATGCATCAAATTTTGTGTTAGAAATTTTCTTCACAATTGATGCTGCTTCTGGCAGCACATATGACTTTGTGTTGTCATACTGTGTCAGAGCATTTTTCATTTTTTTACTGAGGGTTCCCATTTCTTTTTACCTCTTTAGATTAGAAAGGACGTTCACCGGTTACTTGAATACCTAAACTTCTTGCAGTACCAGCAACCATGCTCATCGCAGATTCAATAGTAAAGCAGTTCAAATCAGGCATCTTGTCTTCTGCAATTGCACGCACTTGTTCCCAAGATACGCTACCCACTTTCTGACGATTAGGTTCTGCAGCACCATTTTTGGCCTTTGCAGCATCTAACAGTTGAACGGCGGCGGGAGCGGTCTTGATTACGAAGTCAAAGCTCTTGTCTTTGTACACGGTAATCAAAACTGGACACACTTTCCCAGCTTTATCTTGTGTTCTAGCATTGAATTGCTTACAGAACTCCATGATATTTACACCTTTCGAACCTAACGCAGGTCCAACAGGTGGTGCAGGGTTGGCGGCTCCTCCTTTAATTTGCAGTTTTACAAAACCAGCTACTTCTTTCGCCATATTATTTGTTTTTTATTTGTTTGTTGCTACTCTCAATGGGAAGCGAAGCGTAACATAAGTTGATGTTACATTGAGAGCAACGAACGTCTTTATTCTTTTTCTACTTGGAGATACCCCAATTCAACTGGAGTTTTTCTACCAAAAATTTTCACACTAACTACCAATTTCTTCTTCTCTTCATTGATTTCCTCAATGATAGCGCTGAAATTATTGAACGGTCCATCTACCACTTTAACACTTTCTCCAATCACAAACGGTATGTTCAACTCCTCACCATTCTCAGCCAATTCATCTACTTTACCTAAGATTCGATTCACTTCGGAAAGACGCAAGGGAATTGGCTCTCCTCGTTTTTCTGCCCCTAAGAAACCAATCACATTCGTCACGTTTTTAATGATGTGAGGAACCTCTCCAATTAAACACGCTTCAATTAATACATATCCAGGTAGATAACTGCGTTCCTTTGAAATCTTCTTTCCATTCCTAATTTGAAAAACCTTTTCGGTTGGAATTAAGACCTGACTCACATAATCTTGAAGACCTCGCGCTTTTATTTCGCTCTCAATGAATTCCTTCACTTTTTTTTCCTTCCCGCTTATGGCGCGAACTACATACCATTTCTTTTCTAAATCTGCCATCTTATCTCAATTAAGCAATGAATTCATACAACATTTTGATTAGACCCTTTCCAAATGCAAAGTCCATCAAAAAGATAAACACTACCAATACAAGAATGGCAATAAACACCAATACCGTACTCTCTTGAAGTTCCTTCCATGAAGGCCAAGTTACCTTGGATACAAGCTCTTCGTATGACTCTTTGAAAAATTGAACTATTCCGGCCATAATATTCTTTGTTTTTGCACGGGCACCTGGATTCGAACCAAGATCAACGGTTTTGGAGACCGCTATTCTACCATTGAACTATGCCCGTTTAATGGATTTCTCTTAAAACATCAAAAGTGAAGACAGAAACTTTGTAGTTTCCATCTTCACTGTTTGACTAGTTTTTATTACTTGATGATTTCAGTTACCTGACCTGCACCTACTGTACGTCCACCTTCACGAATCGCGAAACGAAGACCTTTATCCATTGCGATAGGAGCAATCAATTTAACTTGGATAGATACGTTGTCACCTGGTAATACCATCTCGCGACCTGCATCTAAGTTAATTTCTCCAGTCACGTCAGTTGTACGGAAGTAGAACTGTGGACGGTATTTGTTGTGGAATGGAGTGTGACGTCCACCTTCTTCTTTTTTCAAAACGTAGATCTCAGCTTTGAATTCAGTGTGAGGGCTAATTGAACCTGGAGCACAGATAACCATACCACGACGGATATCAGACTTTTCAATACCACGTAACAATAAACCTACGTTGTCACCTGCTTCTCCGCGGTCAAGAATCTTACGGAACATCTCAACCCCTGTACATGTAGACTTCAATTTCTCTTCGTTGAAACCAATGATATCAACCTCATTACCGGTGTTGATAACACCACGCTCAATACGACCTGTAGCAACAGTTCCACGACCAGTGATTGTGAAAACGTCTTCAACAGACATCAAGAATGGTTTGTCAGTTTCACGAGGAGGAATTGGAACCCAATTGTCAACAGCAGCCATTAATTCAACAACAGTGTCAACCCATTTTGGCTCGCCATTCAAGGCACCAAGAGCTGAACCTTTGATGATTGGTGTGTTGTCTCCATCATACTCATAGAAAGATAACAATTCACGAATTTCCATTTCAACAAGCTCTAACAATTCTGGATCGTCAACCATGTCTACTTTATTCATGAAAACTACAATACGTGGAACTCCTACCTGACGACCAAGAAGGATGTGCTCACGAGTTTGTGGCATTGGACCATCTGTAGCAGCTACTACTAAGATAGCTCCGTCCATTTGAGCAGCACCAGTTACCATGTTCTTAACGTAGTCAGCGTGACCTGGACAGTCAACGTGAGCGTAGTGACGGTTTGCTGTTGCATACTCTACGTGTGCAGTGTTGATGGTGATACCACGCTCTTTTTCTTCTGGAGCATTGTCGATAGAAGAGAAGTCGCGCTTTTCAGCCAAACCTTGGTTTGCCAATACGGTGGTAATGGCAGCAGTCAACGTAGTCTTTCCATGGTCTACGTGACCGATTGTTCCAATATTCACGTGTGGTTTGGAACGGTCAAATGATTCTTTAGCCATTTTCAGTTGTTTTTTTTGTGTTTATTTATTCAGTTGTTATTTGCAAAATTAAGCCGCAACTCTTTCGATCAACGCAAAACATGTAATAAAGTCAAAGAAGTGAGCCGTTGACGGGAATTGAACCCGTGACCTCTTCCTTACCAAGGAAGTGCTCTACCCCTGAGCTACAACGGCTTGGTGGGAAAGTAGAGCGGGAGACGAGGCTCGAACTCGCGACATTTAGCTTGGAAGGCTAATGCTCTACCAACTGAGCTACTCCCGCTTTTTTTACCCTAAGGCTTAAGTGTACCCACGTCGAAAAGAGTGGGGAGAACAGGATTCGAACCTGTGAAGGTGTACACCAACAGATTTACAGTCTGTCCTCGTTGGCCGCTTGAGTATCTCCCCATTTCTTGGAGCCGGTGGAGGGATTCGAACCCCCGACCAGCTGATTACAAATCAGCTGCTCTGGCCAGCTGAGCTACACCGGCATTTTTACATGCATTTTCGTTGTCAAAGAACTACAAAAACAAACCCCTATTCCGTAAAATAGGGGTGCAAATGTAGTGAACTTTTTTACAAATGCAAAAAACTTCAAAAAAATTATTTGTCTTTACTGCGTTCAACTTGTTTTTTTAATGCGTCAATGCAGTTATCTACCGCTTCTTCAAAGCTTTTGCATTGTTTCTTCGCAAATAATTCAGACCCTGGAATTTTTACCGTGTACTCGGCAATTTTATTTTCATGATTACTATTTTTATCCAAACGCAATGAGATTTCAACCTTGTGAATGGATGGATGCAGTGTATTCAACTTGTTTGTTTTTTCTTCAATGAATTCAAGTAGCTTTTGATCCGCATCAAAATGAATGCTCTGAATGGTGATTTGCATGTGTCCTCCTTTTTTATTTTCCTCTCGGATGTAATTGTTTATGTATGGCTTTCAGTCTCTCGCTGTTCAAATGGGTATACACTTGTGTGGCGCTCAAACTTGAATGTCCTAAAAGTTCTTTCACGTGATTTAAACCAGCTCCATTGTTTAACAGGTGTGTGGCGAAACTGTGGCGCAACACGTGCGGGCTCTTTTTCTTTTGTGTAGTAATCAATCCCAAAGCGTTGTGGACCAAATCATAGATTTGCCTTCTTCCTAAGGCGTTGCCTTTTTTGTTCAGGAACAAGGGGGAATTCCCATCGGTTATTCCGCATTCTTGTGCATGCATGTGTATGGCTTTGAGCATATCGTCCGTAACGGGAATGTATCTTGTTTTGTTGCGCTTTCCAATTACTTTTATTTGCTTCATAGAGTGGTCAATGTCTCTGAGTTTCAATTGGGCCAGTTCACTGACGCGCATGCCTGTTTCATAGAAAAGCTGCAGTATGAATGCCACATGCACTGTTTCATGATCTTCCTTTAAAGCATACATGTTTGATGCATGCTGCTCTTGAAGTACTTCAGGCAATCTTTTTGGAATCTTCGGTTTAGAGATGCCTTTCAACGGATTAGACAGAATGATTTTGTTTTTTTGAAGTTGCCTGAAGTAAGCAGATAACGCAGAACATTTTCTATGTATACTTCGGGCATGCATTCCTTCATGCATGAGCGTTGCAATCCAACTTCTGACGTGAATGGCGCTTGTATGTTGAAGCTCTAACTCAAATGTTTTGTTCAGGTATTCTTGGAATGAAATTAAATCATTGAGGTAAGCCGAGACCGTATGTCTTGACATGCGCCTTTCGCTTTCGAGGTATGATTTGAAACCTTCCACATTCATCTAAACGAATAAACGAAAAAAGCCTTGGAATTCCAAGGCTTTTTGTGAGAGTTTTCAATTCTTATTGTTCCGCAGCGCGAAGTTGACCAATGTAAACGGCCTTCTTTACCTCTTCACGACGTCTTACGCTTTTCTTTGTGAATTGCTGACGGCTACGAAGTTCTTTGACAACACCTGTACGCTCGAATTTCTTTTTGAACTTCTTAAGTGCTTTATCGATGCTTTCGCCTTCTTTAACGGGTATAATTAACATTGTTGTTTCTTTTTAATGGGCGACAAAAGTAATTCTAATTTCGGAAAAACCAAAAATTATTTTAGAATTTCTCTTGAAATGACTAGTTTTTGTATTTCTGAAGTTCCTTCACCAATGGTACATAACTTACTGTCTCTGTAAAATTTCTCTACAGGAAAGTCTTTGGTGTAGCCATATCCACCAAATACTTGAACAGCATCTGTACTCACCCTTACCGCAACTTCACTTGAGAAGTACTTCGCCATGGCTCCTTCCTTTGTAACTTTCTTTTTATTGTTTTTCAGGTGCGCAGCCTGAAGTAGAAGCAACTCAGAAGCCTCTATTTCAACTTGCATGTCTGCCAATTTAAACGCAATGGCTTGAAATTGAGCAATGGCTTTCCCGAACTGTTCCCGCTCTTTCGCATATTGAACTGCAGCTTTGAACGCTCCCTTGGCTATGCCTAATGAAAGCGCTCCAATACTGATTCTTCCTCCGTCTAAAATTTTCATGGCTTGATAAAAGCCATCACCAACTTGACCCAGAATTTGGCTTTCATGGATTCTGCAATCTTCAAAAATGAGTTCAGCCGTTTCGCTTGCGCGCATACCCAACTTATTCTCTTTTTTTCCGCCTTTAAATCCGGGCGTGTCTCTTTCTACAATGAATGCAGTTATTCCTTTTGAGTCAAGCAACTCGCCGGTTCTGACCAAAACAACCGCAACTTCTCCGCTTATACCATGGGTAATCCAATTCTTGGTGCCGTTAATGATCCAATACTCTCCGTCCTTTACAGCGGTGCATTTCATGCGCATAGCATCAGAACCTGTATTCGCTTCAGTGAGTCCCCAGGCTCCAACCCATTCACCACTTGCTAATTTTGGTAAGTACTTTAATTTTTGTTCTTCGTTTCCGAATTCTAAGATGTGGTTGGTGCAAAGCGAGTTGTGTGCCGCAACACTTAAACCAATCGATCCGCAAACTTGAGCAATTTCGGAAATGACCGTTATGTATTCGTAATAACCAAGGCCTGCTCCGCCGTATGCGCTTGGAACTAAGACTCCCATGAGTCCCAATTCGCCCATTTTTGAAAATAACTCTCGTGGGAAATGTTGGCGCTCATCCCAATCCATTACGTTTGGACGGATTTCCTTCTCTGCGAAGTCGCGCACCATTTGCGAGATCATTGCTTCGCTTTCTTCTGTTCTGAAGTTCATGGTTGCTGTTTTAAACGGTCACAAAAGTATGCACACTTTGTGCTGTACCCTGAATTTTTTTTGCGCCATCTAGGAATTTAATGTCAAGAAGAAAAAGGTATCCAATAACTTCCGCATGAGCCTTTTCACAAAGTAATTTACACGCTTCGGCAGTTCCTCCTGTGGCCAAAACATCATCATGGATTAGAATTCGATCACTGCTGCTTACGGCATTTTCTTGAATTTCAATTTCGGCATTTCCGTATTCCAATTCATAAGAAACTGAAATAGTTCGTCCAGGCAATTTGCCTTTTTTTCTCACGCAGATGAAAGGAATGTTCAATTCCTGAGCAATGAGGGGGCCAAGCAAAAAGCCACGGCTTTCAATTCCTGCAATTATGGTAGGCCTTAAATGCTCAACTTGTTTTGCCATTGTTTGTGCAATCTCTTTGGTTAGAATGGGGTCGCGAAACAGTGGCATGATATCTTTGAAAACAATTCCTGGTTTCGGGAAATCAGGGACGTCTTTCAAATTGGAAAGTACCTTTTCTTGGAGTGTCATTTTTTTAGAAAATCTTGCGCAAGATAAGGTTCAATTTTTTTGATGGTAATGCTGTCAATGGTTTTGATTTGATAAATGTCATTTAAAGATGAAAACGGTCCGTGTTCTCTTCTGTAGTTCACAATGGCATGACAATCTTTTTTTGAAAGGTAGGGGTGAAGCATGAGATCTATCTCTGATTTTTCATTTATTCCAAGTGCAGCAATTTCAGAGGGTGAAACGATGCTTTGGTAGTAAAGTTTTTCGAAAAAGAATTCAGGGAATCCGTAGATGTCCATCAATTGATTGATGTGATAATAGCCTCCAAGTGCAGTTCTGAATTCAATGATTTTATTGGCCCAGCGAGAATTGATATAAAGCGATCTAAGTTCACTTGTATCGCAAAAATTAAGGTTTATTTTTTTTGTGAATTTTTTCTCGTTATTTGATTTGATTGAGCTCTGCGGATCATACATTTCATCATTAGATGCAGCATCTGTTGAATCCGGATGCTCATAAATGGCGTTGATATTAATTTCTGGTTCGGGTAAATTTGACTTTCCTAAGAAGCCAAGAAAAAAAAGTGTGAGCCATAATACAAGGCTTATCTTCATTTCATGTGTCATGCGTTTCATGTTTTTTTTGTGAAAATGCATGTAATAGTGGTGCACTTGAAATTGAGATTATTCGAAATTCACATAAGCATTTATCATTAGCTTTGCGCCATGCTTGAATATTGGAACGACATTGTGGCTCACCCTTTCCCTTCTTTGATGGTTGTGCTTAACCTCATTGTTATTGAAAGTTTGTTGTCTGTGGATAATGCGGCGGTATTGGCAACAATGGTTTTAGATCTTCCCGAAAACCAACGTTCCAAAGCACTGAAATATGGCATAATTGGCGCATATGTTTTTCGTGGTGTTTGTCTTTTACTTGCCTCGTATTTGTTGCAATTTTGGTGGTTAAAGGTTCTAGGTGGGTTGTATTTACTCTATTTGAGTATCGCTTATTTTGTAAAGCAATTCAGAAAAAGTGGAGTTGAAATTTCACACGATTCAGAAGTGCCTCAAAAGAAGAGTTGGTTTCGGTTTTTAGGTCCTTTTTGGTCAACCGTGCTCATGGTAGAGATTATGGATTTGGCTTTCAGCCTAGATAATGTTTTTGCCGCGGTTGCATTCAGTCCGAATTTACTTTTAATTTGGGTTGGTGTGTTCATCGGGATTTTAGCCATGCGCTTTGTTGCGCAGGCATTCGTGAAGTTGATGGAAAAGTTTCCGTTTCTTGAGTTCAATGCCTATTTGGTCATATTTGTTTTGGGGTTGAAGTTGGGGATTTCATTGTTTACTCATTATTTCCCGGAGCATGTTTTTTCAGTTTTTATGGAAGGAAGACCTCATGCAGTTGGACACGCTCATGAAATGGTGCCAGGTGAGATTTTAACAACTGTTTTGACCATTGTCATTTTCGCTGTTCCGCTTTGCTTCGCTTGGCTAAAAGGAAAAAAGGGCTAACGAAACAGAATGAGGTGTCCCCGAATCTCTTCCACCACATCGAAATTAGTCGCATATCGGATAGCATAGGTATAAGCTCCATCTTGAGCAATATGATTTCCGTTTCTTACATTTCCGTTCCAAACAAAATTTGATTTATCACCGCGAAAGACGAGTGTTCCCCAACGATCATAAATTCGAATATCAAGTGAAATCATTTCTGAAAATTGAGGTGCCCAGACATCATTGTCTCCATCACCATTGGGAGTAAATGCATTGGGAATCCATAGGGTGTGTTCACAACTGGAAAAGTCTACAATCACGGACTCACTTATGGACTCGCAGGCATTGGTTGTAAAAAGTGAGTACACACCCGATTGAGTGATGGTTTGTTGGGGCTCATTTACACCGTTTGACCAAGAATAGTTTGTTGCTGTATTTTGAGCACCATTCAAAACAAACTGGTCACCAAGACAACGTACAATTGTATCTGGTAAAATCTCTTGTAAGAAAGGAATATACCCAATTTCAATCTCGTCAGAAACTTGGCAAATTCCATCATCAAACAAAAAACTGAAAGTGCCCGACGCAGTTACATTAAATTGATTGCTTGTGATAGAATTGTTCCAAAGACCCGAGACTTCCGTGGTAAGTAGAAGGGATGTGCCACTGCATAAAATGGTATCATTACCAAGATTTACTTGGGGTGGGGTTTGAAAGGATACAAATAGAGAGTCTTGAATTGGACAGCCTTGAATGTTGCCGCTGAACGTAATGGTATTCGTGGCATTTATGGTGTACGAATTTGATAAAACGTTGTTGTTCCAAATACCTGGAATGGGTGTGTTGAACGTAACTGATTCACCAAGACAGTGGGTTTGGTCGGGGCCAAAATCAACAGTAGGGATTTGCAGTTGTTCAATGAAAATAGAATCAATAGAAATGCATGAACCTGTTTGCATGGTGATAAAAACGGTGTCTGAACTTATTAATTCGAATGAGGAAGATTGACCTCCGTTTTCCCACGTCCATAATTCTGCATTTATCTCTGGAGTTAAGATAAACGTGCTGTCTGGACAGAACGTGGTTGTTGTCGGCCAAACCACATTCGGAGTGGGTAAGTTTGTAATTGAAAAGGTTTCAGAATACGTGCAACCGTTCGTAGACTCCACGAATATTTGGTAATTACCAGCTCCGGATACAATTGGAGATAAGATGTTGTTCGGGGAAAGGCTGGTTCCTGGTGTTCCGTACCAGGTGAAGTTTGAGTAGGAACCATTAATTTGAGCTTCAATCTGAATTTCTTCTCCAACACATAAGCTGGTATCTGATGGTAGGGTGATCTGCAGTCCGGGTGTTACAGAAGCCTGGTAGGTGTATACATATGAGTTTCCACAGACGTCGTCAAAAGTGAGAAAAAACGCTGTATTCTCAGAAATGATGGCGGTTGTGTTGGTTGCATTAGCGGTAGCCACGAGGTTAGCAGGTTCCCAGGCGATGTTCGTGTATGCATTTGATGGAGCAGATAAGTTTACCGGATTCCCGGGGCATACTGGAGGAAGAGTTATTTCACCTTGTATGGTAGTGGGTAGGCAAACACTTTGGTTGTTGAACAGACCACCTGTACTTCCTGTGAAGCCCCAGAAAACAAGTGGGTTCCCGTTAAAGGTTGAAGTAGTTAAATTTTGATTGATACTTAAACGCAAATTACAATCGATGAAGACTTGCAGAAGGAATGTTGTTGCATTCCAAACGATTCGAACATTGTGGTTGAGTCCATCTTCAATATTTATGTTTGTGGCGGAGATGTTCACGGGTCCAGCCAATTGATTGGGTGATGCGTGATTGACGACCCCGTTTTTAAAAATAGCCATGTGGTCTGAAACAGGGTCATTGGAATTGTTCAACGGGTCATTTGGTATGTTGTTCTGAAAAGTATCGAATTCTATTCCAATTGAAGGGGAAAGGCCTTGAAATCCGAGGCCAGAACCAGCAGTGCCTAATGCATTTGCACCTTGTTGCTGCAAAACGAAAACAATGCCATCTGCACCGTTTCCGTCTTGATTTCCTAAATTCATACTGAATTGGATGTCGAAATTGATGCTGAGATCAATGGGGGTGTTGTTCCAAATTGATCCCAATTGCCATGACGAATTCGGGGTTACAGAAAAGCACGTGTTACCATTTGATAATGCACTTCCATTCAAGGTATACTGACCAAAACATAGGCTTGGCAGTACGAGAATGAAAATACTAATGATTCGAAGCATTGTAGCAAATTTAGGCAATGCAACCTGTAAACAAGATTCTAATCGTTCATTGATTCCAATTTAAAATGCGGAAACGTGCAATTGACGTTGTGATTTCAAGAAATACTCGTTGATGTTAGGGTGTGATTTCTCCTGAAATGGGCTCCAATAATTTAGCCTTGAATGTATCGCCTGTGTAACCCAAAGAGAGCAGGTACATGCTTTTGGTTATTGCCGCTTCAAAGGTGAGGTCTCCCGCAAAAACAGCGCCCACCTCTTCAAATTGTTGGCCTGTTTTATACAGTGAAGAATCTACTCGACCTTTCTTACATTGTGAGATGTTAACAATAGATACACCGCGAGAAATGGCGGACTTGAATACATCTAAAAATGCACTGTCACTTGGCACATTGCCCGCGCCGAATGATTCAATGATGCAAACTTTCATGTTGGGTCGTGACAAGGCGTATTCTATGGATGAGGCCAGAATCCCAGGGTAAAGTTTCAAAACACCAACACCTTCAACCATTTCACAATGAAATTTCTTTTCAAGTTTAGAACGAAGAAGAAGCTCCCTTTCAAAAAAGATGTGTGTGCCAATTTGTGCCAAACTTGGGAAGTTTGGCGACTCAATGGCGTTGAATATTTCGGTGTTCGATTTCCATGACCTGTTACCTCGCATGAGTCGATCACCAAAACAAATGGCAACCTCCTGAACAACGGGTTCACCATTTTCTTTCATTGAGGCGATTTCCATTGCGGTAATAAAATTTTCTTTTCCGTCTGTGCGTAGTCTGCCCATTGGTAATTGAGAGCCAGTAATGATAATAGGTTTATTTAATCCTTGAATCATGAAACTTAAGGCTGAGGCCGTATATGCCATGGTATCGGTTCCGTGTAGAATGACAAATCCATCGAATTTGGATTCATTCTCTTCAATGATTGAAACCAACTCCTTCCAGATGGTTGGAGTCAATTGAGCAGAGTCAATGGGTTCCTTAATTGATACTCCCTCCCAATTTATTTTCATGGCTTTAATTTCAGGCAGTTGTTTTGTCAAATCGCTGAAATTTAATGGGGTAAGTGTGCCGGTTTCTAAATCTTCCCACATGCCAATTGTTCCACCGGTATAAATAATAAGAATGTTCGACTTCATGTTGCCAAGGTAAATTGAAAATCCATTAGATTTGCCATCCTTCAATTATAAAAAATATGGCGACTGAATTAGAAAAAATTATTAGTGTGTCTGGAAAACCGGGCTTGTTCAAAGTAATATCAGCTGGTAAATCAGCAGTAGTAGCGGAATCTCTTTTGGATGGTAAGCGCACTCCAATTTTAAGCACGCAAAAAGTGAGCACACTTGCTGACATAAGCATGTTCACCTATGAAGAAGATATACCACTTCGCGATGTTTTGAAAAAAATGGTTGATGTATATCCCAACGAAGGACCAGATAACAAGCTGTCAGGGCAAGCTATTCGCGAAGAATTCAAAAAAACATTACCCGATTTTGACCAAGATCGTGTTTATGAAAGTGACATAAAAAAACTTTTCACTTGGTTTAATTTATTGAAAAAGAATGGTTTAGTTGAATTTGAGGAGGGGGCTGACTCTGAAGATTCAGAAAAAGAGTAATTTTTTTTGGGGAATAAAACAAGAATTGTATATTTGCACTCCCGAAAACGATTGGGAGTTTAGCTCAGCTGGTTCAGAGCATCTGCCTTACAAGCAGAGGGTCACTGGTTCGAATCCAGTAACTCCCACAAAAAGCCCGATTCAATCGGGCTTTTTTTATTCGAAATACCTTCCATCTAAAATTTATGCAATGCTTGGTCCGAAAAGGTCAATGGCATTTTTGGAAGTTAAATGGGTTAGTTCCTTCAATTCAATTCCTAGTGCGTTTGCTACAAATTCAGCAGTGTACTTTATGAATTGAGGTTCGTTTCTTTTTCCTCTGTTTGGGACTGGAGATAGGAATGGGGCGTCTGTTTCCAATACAATGCGATCTTGTGGTATTTCAGTTAGAATGTTTCCATAATTTTTTTTCGGATAAGTGCTGTTTCCACCTATTCCGAAATAGAATTTGTTCAGGCTCATGATTTCTTCGACCTCTTTTTTTCCACCCGTAAAGCAATGAAAAACTCCGCGTAAATGGGGGCTGTCATGTTGTTTTAAAACATCAAATATTTCTTGGAATGACTCTCTAGCATGAATGACTATGGGGAGATTATAGGATTTAGCCCATTCAATTTGAATCTCAAAACTTTCAATTTGAATTCCCAATGTTTCTTTTTCCCAATGCAAATCAATTCCTGTTTCACCAATGGCAATTACGTTTTTATTTGAAAGGTATGGCTTCATGGTTTCCAAGATCTGAGGGTACTCCGGGGTTACATCACATGGATGCAGTCCAATCATGGCGCGAAATAATTCCGGTTGTTTTTCGCACAGCTTGAGCATATCTGGAATGGTATTCAAATCAATATTGGGGAGTAAAATGCGCTGCACGTCGTTCGAAATGGCGTTCGATATTACATGGTCTAAGTCGTGTTGAAATTGTTCAAGGTATAAGTGGCAGTGTGTATCAATAATCATGTTGCAAAGTTAACCGATGTTTCATTGTAACTTGCGTGCCGTGAAGGTCAAGAAAATTTTAATTGTTCGATATTCAAGCATGGGAGATATTGTTCTCACATCACCGGTTTACCGTTGTTTAAAATTGAAATACCCTGAAATTGAAATTCACGTTTTGGTGAAATCGAATTTTGCCTTTATTCACAGCAAAAATCCGTACATCAATAAAGTTTGGGAAACTTCAGACAGTGGCTTGGAACTCTTAGAAAAACTGCAAAATGAATCGTTTGATTTTGTTGCAGATTTACAAAACAATAGCAAGAGTAATGCACTTGTCTCTGCCCTAAGAGTTACGAGTCAGAAACTAGAAAAGCATAATGTAAAAAAATGGTTTCAAGTTGTTTTTAATATTCAGAGCATTCAAATTCCTCATATTGTTCAAAGGTATATTCAGGTTTTTGATTCATTGGAATTAGAAATAGATGATGAAGGACTAGATTTTTTCCTGCCCAAAGAAAACGATATAGATCAGGTTGTACCCTTTGACTATGCCACAGAAAATGCTTTGGTGTTGGTTGTAGGGGGGGCGCATGAAGGTAAAAAATGGAGTCCTGAACGATTTCAAGATTTATTAAGATTGTTGAAAGATCAACGTGTTGTTCTCATTGGTGGGAAGGAAGATGAGTATCCATTTGAACTGGAGAATAATCAATTGAATTTAATAGGTAAATGCTCTGTTTTTCAGAGTGCACAGATCGTAGCGAATTCAGAAGCAGTTATAACCGGAGATACGGGAATGATGCACATTGCAGCAGCGTTGAAGAAAAATATTATTTCTCTGTGGGGATGCACAACTCCTTCATTAGGCATGCACGTTTTTCGAGGGAAGGGAATGGTTGGTGCGAACTTGCATACCGTTACAATTCAGTCAAAACGAACATTGCGTCCATGTTCAAAATTGGGCAACCGCTGTAAGTACGGTATGAATAATAAATGTATTGATGTAATTCAAGCGGAAGATGTCTATGAAGCGGTGTTACATTTGCAAAAACAAAAAGAATGAAGAAAGTTCCGGCTTCAAATACATTAACGCTGTCTACGCACTTGGTTCTTCCTGAAAACACCAACACATTGGGTAATCTCATGGGGGGGCAATTATTGAATTGGCTAGACATTGCCTCAGCTATTTCTGCACATAGACTTTGCAAACGCGTGGTTGTGACTGCGGCGGTGAACAATGTAAGTTTTCAGCATCCGATTAAATTGGGCGATATTGTCATTATTGAAGCAAAAGTGTCTCGGAGTTTTGCCACATCAATGGAAGTATTCATGGATATATATGTTGAGCATCATACAACAGGAGAGCGAATCAAATGCAATGAAGCCATTTACACATTTGTAGCTGTGGACCAATTGGGAAGCCCTATTCACGTTCCGGAAGTTTTGCCTGAATCTGAAGAGGAAATTAAACGTTATGATGGTGCGTTGCGAAGAAGACAATTGCGTTTAATTCTTGCAGGAAAAATGAAGCCTGAAGAGGCAACCGAACTTAAAGCACTTTTTGATTGATGGAAACAATTAAGGCGTTACATATTATTTTCATGGTAACTTGGTTTGCAGGTTTATTCTATATGTTCAGACTTTTTGTTTATCAAGCTGAAGCGGAGGAAAAGGAGGAGTTGGAGCGAAATATTTTGGTGAAACAATATCGAATTATGCAGTGGAGACTCTGGTACATTATCACTTGGCCAGGCGGAATATTAACCGTGCTTTTTGGATTGGCTTTGTTATGGATGAATCCTGTTCTCTTATCACAGCCTTGGATGATTGTTAAACTTTTTTTCGTGGCTATTCTAGTTGCGTATCATTTTTGGGGACATCGGATTTTTAAAGCCATGTATGAAGGAAGAAATTCATACAAGCCCATGACATTGAGATTTTTGAATGAAGTTTCAACACTGATCCTTATCTCTGTGGTTTTCTTGGTTGTTCGAAAAGACGAATTGTCTTGGGTTTGGGGTGTGTTAAGTATTGTTGGAATTGCCTTGATAATAACTTTTGCTGTACGAAGGTATGCGGCTCTTAGACGGGGTAAAGATGCGGAAACGGATCACGTAGAATAAAAGTTGCATGGTTTTGGATTTCAAGTAAGAAAGCTATACTTTAACGCTATGAAATTCAATTTGTTTATGCTGTTTTTATCGCTTGTGTTCACTACTCAAGCGCAAATTCCAAGTTGGTTAGCAGCAGATCCTACCAATTCGAAACTGGTATACATCACCGGACTTACAGAGCACAATCAGACAGGCACTGAACTTCCAACAACTATAAAGATTGAGCTAATTGCTGCAGAGAAGTTAACGTATTCAATGAATACCTTTGATGATCATGGCCATTTCGAGTTTTTTCTTCGTCCTGACGGCCTTTATCACATCACCTTTCAAAAGCCAGGTTATCTATCAAAAAAATTAGAAGTAGTTACCGGAAATGTTCCAGATGATCAGTGGGATCTTGGTTTTGTCTTAGATTTAACCGTAAGTATGGAAGAGTCACTCCCTAATTTTTCAAGTGCTTTGCAAGAAGAGCCATTCGCTCGATGCATGTATTCAGGGAAATCAGAACGAATTGAGTTCGATAAGTCATACAGCAAACAACAGCGTGCCAAATGGGATTCTGAGCGTCAACGCTGTTTAACTTCTCAACAGTAATTCGCTATAATTTTCTGAGCCAAGACCCGAGAAAGTTTGATATAGCTTTCGGTGGTCCATCCAGCAACGTGAGGGGTGAAAATTACATTCTGGAATTGAAGCAATTGCTCAAAATCTGCTGAGGGATTTATTGACTCCAGTGATTTTTTTTCAAAAGGCAATACATCTAGTCCGCAATGGGTGATTTTTCCATTCTGAAGCGCTTCTATGAGGTCTTTTGCAACAATGTGATTCCCTCTTGCTGTATTTAATAGAATGATGTTCTTTTTGAATTGATTCAAAAAAAATGCATTGACATAGCCATGCGTCTCTTGACTCAATGGCAGGTGAATTGAAACCACATCTGATTTTTCAAAAAGCGTATCTAATGTTGCTTCTTCAGCATAGTTGTCACTAAAGTTTTTTAAATACTTGTCATGAGCTAAAACTTCGCAACCGAACCCTGAAAGTCTTTTTGCGAAAGCTTTTCCCATGTGTCCGTATCCAATGATACCAATGGTTTTTTCTTTCAATTCGAATCCACGATGCATTTCACGTTCCCATTCGAAATGTCGAACACTTGAATTGGCTTGTGGAATTTTATTCGTTAGTGCTAATAAAAGGCCCAGACAGTGTTCACCAACAGCGTCTGCATTCCCCTCTGGAGAGGATATGACTTCAATTCCCCGGTTGTTGCATTCTTGCACATCTATGTTTTCTAAACCACTTCCTGAACGGGCTACAAATTTGAGTTGTGGTGCCTGATTTAAAAATGCTAAATCAATGCTTAACCTACTTCGTAGAACTATCCCAAAAGCATCTTGAAGTTCTTCACTCAAGTCAGAAATATTTTCCTTGTATCGGTGAATACAAAGAAATCCGTGTTCTGTGAGTGCATCTTCTAAACACGAATGAACGGTATCTAAAAAAATAACTTTTCGCATTAGAAAAGAGACAATGGTAAATTGCTGTAGTGACTTAAGAAATAATGTCCCACACTGAAGTAAATGATAAGTCCAAGAATATCGTTTGCTGTTGTAATGAAGGGGCCTGTTGCAAGGGCTGGATCAATTTTAACCTTGTTCAGCATTAATGGAATAAAGGTGCCGCTTAGACTTGCGAAAATGATAACACTAAACAACGCAATGGAGGCCGTTAAACTGAGCATCAATTCAAAATGAAAAAGTTGACTGGCTGCAAATAAAATCAAACTACATACAGTGGCGTTTAAAAGTCCAACCCCGAATTCTTTAACCAATTTTTGCCAAACAGTTTCGTCTAATGCACTTTGATTCGCCAAAGCTTTTACAACAAGCGCAGCAGACTGAACCCCAACATTTCCGCCGGTTGCAGCAATGAGGGGCATGAAAATGGCCATGGCTGGGTTTTGTGTGATGTCAAAAACGCCAATGATGTATGCACTGCTCATTCCCCCAATCATTCCAATCAATAGCCAGGGAAGTCGAGCTCTGGTTAGTGTCCAAACACTGTCACTACTTTCAACGTCTTCAGAGATACCACTTGCAAGTTGATAGTCGCGGTCGGCTTCTTCTTGCATGACATCAACTATATCATCAATGGTAATTCTGCCTATTAATCTTTCGTCATCATCTAAAACAGGTATAACTACAAGGTCATATTTTTGCATCACCCGAACGACCTCTTCGGCTGCAGTGTCGTAATTTACAAAGCGCACTTTACTCTCTTTGTAGAGCTCTTTGATTGTTGTACGCATGCTAGCGCTTGCAAAAATCAAAGTTTTCATTGAAAGCGTTCCAAGCAGTTGATCTTGGTCATTGACCACATAGATGGTGTAAATGTTATCCAAGTCCTCTGCTTGCTTTCTCATTTCGCGAATGGCCTGTGCAACGGTCCATTGGGCTTGAACTTTTACCATTTCTACAGCCATGAGCGCACCAGCTGTTCCTTCTTCGTAGGTTAAGAGATCTTTGATGTCATTGGCTTGATCAGTATCTTCGAGCAATGCAATGACTTCTTCCTGCTTTTCTTCGCTTAATCCGGAGAGTACGTCTGCAGCGTCATCTGAATCAATATTCTCAATCAACTCCTCTGCAATCTCACGCGAGGTTAGATTCGAAAGAATCTGTTCTTGAACATCTTCGTCGAGCTCAAGCATCACCTCAGCGGCTCTTTCTTCGTCTAGGATGCGGTACAGATAAACACCTTCATCAATGCGCAAGGCATTCATGATCTCTGCAATGTCTGCAGGATGTAAATCTTTGGTAAATTCATGTAACGAAGTGTCCTTCCCGTCGCCTATCCACTTGCGCAGGTCCGCCAATAGTTCTTTGGTGAGTTCAAATTGCACGGTCGACCTTCCATTTAGTTGTTAAATTCAGCAGTGTGCAAAGGTAATTCAAATTATCTTCGTGCCTCAACATTAAATGTTATGAAATTAAAACTTATACTCGTTGCTTTAACAGTGGTGAGCGCCACGTTTGTTCTTGCGAACAATGAACCATTCAAGAAGAAGAAAGATCCGCCACCACCAACCGAAAAGAAGGTGGAAGATAAATACACCGATCTGATTAAAAAATGCAAAAAGAAAGAAGGACTATTCAATTTTTATACGGACACAGTAACAGGTAAGACTTATTTTGAAGTTCGCAAAGAACAGCTTGATCAAGAGGTTATTTATTTCAATTATATTGAAAATGCGCCGGCTGAATCGGGCTACCACCGCGGAGCTTACGGTGATTCGAAGATTGTGACGTTTCATAAAAACTATGAACGTATAGAAATTCGTCAAACCAATGTGAATTTTTATTTCGATCCGAACAATGCCATCTCCAAAGCCGCTGAAGCAAATATTAATCATCCAGTTTTAGCATCCGAGAAAATTGAAGTGGTAAGCAAAGATGGATTATCGATGTTGATAGATGGCGATGCACTTTTTTTATCTGAAAAACTGCAATTGGTGAAGTTTCAAGGTCCGCGCGGGGCTGATCCCGTTTTAGGATCTTTGAGTAAGGAAAAGTCGAAAGTTATTTCAATCAAAACCTACACGGAAAACTCAGAAGTTGTTGTTGATTATGTCTATGAGACTTCAACACCCGGTGCAGGTGGAAGCGCTATTGAAGACGGAAGATTTATCTCTGTTCGATACCAACATGCATTCGTTTCGGTTCCAAAAAACAATTTCAAACCACGTTTTGATGATCCGCGCATAGGGTATTTTACAACTCAGGTAAATGATATGACCGTGGCTTCATCTACACCTTGGAGAGATGTTATTCACAGATGGGATTTACAGAAAAAAGATGCTAATGCAAAGCTCAGCGAACCGGTAAAGCCAATTACTTTTTGGATGGAAAACACAACTCCAAAAGAGTTTCGTCCAATCATTAAAGATGCCGTGGAAAGATGGAATGAAGCATTCGAATACGCAGGTTTTAAGAATGCAGTGGTATGCTTCGAACAGCCCGATGACGCTACATGGGATGCTGGAGATATTCGATATAACGTGCTAAGATGGACATCAACGCCGGCACCTCCTTTTGGAGGCTATGGTCCAAGTTTCGTAAACCCGCGCACTGGTGAAATTTTAGGAGCTGATATCATGTTGGAATGGGTAGCTTTGACCAATCGTGTGTACATGGATCAGGCTTTCAAGTCCGCGAATATGTTGACAGATGAGCAAGTAGAGGTGCTTAATAGAAATGGTGCTCGGAATCCGTTTTTGTGTATGGCCGCTTCCATGAGTAATCAGCAACTGGTTTTTGGTTCTGCTGCAGCCAATGTTCTTGGCGCTTCAGAATTGGAAAAAGAGGAGATCGTGAAGCAAATGCTTTACCGTTTGGTGCTGCACGAAGTGGGGCACACCCTTGGTTTAACGCATAACATGCGTGCGTCAACGTTGCATAGTGTTGCCGACATAAAGAATGTAGAGAAGGTAAAGAAGGAAGGATTGGCAAATTCGGTGATGGAGTATCCCGCATTCAATTATCAGATAAATCCAAAAGAACAAGGTTTGTATTGCGATGTTAAAGTTGGACCTTATGACAAATGGGTCATTGAATATGGTTACAGCCCGAGTCTTGAGAATGAAGAGTTGGAGCAAAAGCGGTTGTTTGAGATTACCAAGAGAAGCACAGAGCATCAGCTCGCATATGGTAATGATGCTGATGATATGCGTTCAAGCGGACGAGGTATTGATCCCGACGTAAATATTTTTGATTTGTCGAGTGATCCGGTTCAATACGGCGCAGAGCGTTGTGAATTGGTAAAAACTGTTTTACCTGGTTTGAAAGATAAATTGGTAACGAACAATGAAAGTTACGCAGACTTACTTCAAGCTTTCAATGTGGTTACAGGTGAATATGCGGTTCAAACACGTGTCATGACAAGGCAAATTGGTGGAGTACATTATAATCGAGCTTATGTTGGACAAGGTGCAACAGAGCAACCATTGGAACCGGTAGCAGAGGCGACTCAACGCGCGGCAATGAAAGCTCTTGAAAAATATGCATTTGCAGCAGAAGTGTGGAAAGAGGCGGTTCCCGTTTATGCATACCTGTTAGAGAAACGAAGAGGGTTTAGTCATTTTAGCGAGAATGAAGATCCAAATATTCATCGGCGTTTATTGAATATGCAAAAGGAATGTTTGAATCAACTCTTGCATCCGAATGTTCTTACCCGTATTTTGGATAGTGAGGTATATGGTAACACCTATTCTTTGGACGAGGTGATGACTGACTTGACCAATGCTATTTTTCAATCTGATTTGAAAACAGATGTAAATACAGCTCGTCAAAATTTACAAATCGAATATGTTAAGCGACTATCGAGATGTTTTGATGAGAAAATGGCTTACGACCATGCGAGTGTTAGTATGATGAAAGCTGAATTAAAGCGAATAGAGAAATTTGAAGCTTCTAATGTTGCAGGGAATGCCATGACTAAGGCTCATCGCGCACATGTGGTGCAGCTTATTCAGCAGGCATTTGATTCGAACTAAATAAGAATACGTTGAATGAGACGCAGGCTATGTGAATAGCCTGCGTTTTTTTTATGAACGCCGTGATAATCCAAGGCGTCTATTCGAAGTTCTCCGCTTGCATGAAGAATTGAGAAATGATCCATGTTGCGAATGATGATACCCACGTGCGTAATTTTTCCTTCGGAATTATCAAAAAATGCAAGGTCGTTGGTTTGCGACTCTTCGAGTAGATGAATGGTGGTTCCGATGTTGGCTTGTTGGTAGGCATCTCTCGGAAGTTCAATACCTAAACATCGAAAATAGATTTGAACTAGACCGCTGCAATCCAGACCGAAAAAAGATTTTCCTCCCCAAACGTATGGAATGCCACAATGCGCTTTGAAAAGTTCAAGAATATCAACTGAATCAAGTGGCATTTCCGGAAGATAAGAACCCGGTGAAATTAAAATTTTTTTACCTTCTACATCAACGAATTTTGGAAGTGATGAATGCACTTTTTTTAAGTCGGGTTCGAATTGCTTATTGGAAACTAATTTCAGATCAATCCATCCTTTGTAGTTGTCTTGAATGGTTCGAATAAATGCCCATTTTTCTGTTCGATCCAAAATCTCATAGGTTTCACCAAAGAGCAATTGAGAAACTTGTTCACTGCGTTCGCTATTTTCAGCACGAAGTGGAATGAGACTTATTAAACATTGACCTGTTTCCATGATTCAAAGATGCATAAGTAAATTAACCTTCGTGCAACTGAACCAAATAATTGTTCAATGAATCGTGTGAATTCTTTCAAAAAAATTCTACATTTACAAAAAATCATTGTCATGTGGCGCGAACAAGACAACAAACTAGTTAGAGAATTTAGATTCAAAGACTTTCAAGAAGCATTTACCTTTCTTACAAGAGTGGCTTTCCTTGCAGAAAAACATAATCACCATCCAGCTTGGTTCAATGTCTACAATTACGTTCGTATTGAATTAAGTACGCATGACGCTGGAGATTTGGTGACTGAAAGAGATAGACGCTTGGCTGTGGCTATCGATGAAATTCTTCAATAGGCATTGAATTTTCAAGCATACTAACTAACTTCGCGGCTGGAAGAAAACGCTTCCATTAGGAAATCTTTATGAGTCAAAACGTTAATTCTGCAGAAATGTCTGCGGTTACAGAAAAAATGGCCTTGCATAACCACGAACAAGTGGTATTCTCTCAAGACAATGCAACCGGCTTAAAGAGTATCATTGCAATTCATAACACCACCCTTGGTCCTGCAGTAGGAGGAACACGCATGTGGTTATATTCCTCAGAGGCCGACGCACTAACTGATGTGCTCCGACTTTCAAGAGGAATGACCTACAAAAGCGCATTAGCTGGTTTGAATATTGGAGGCGGTAAGGCTGTGATTATAGCTGATTCTAGAAAAGACAAAAACGAAGCTTTGATGAGAAGCTTCGGAAAGTTTGTTGACGGTCTTGGAGGCAGGTATATTACTGCTGAAGATGTAGGTATCGGAACGAGAGATATGGAATATGTGAAAATGGAAACCGATCATGTGGTTGGGTTACCCGATTATATGGGTGGCGGTGGAGATCCAAGTCCGGTTACAGCTTACGGTGTTTATATGGGAATGAAAGCTTCAATGAAGGAACTTTCTGGATCAGATTCACTAGCAGGAAAAACAATTTTAGTTCAAGGTGTTGGTCATGTGGGCGAATACCTTGTAGATTATTTGGTTAAAGAAAATGCCAATGTACTGATCACAGATATTCACGAAGATCGTGTGAAGGAAGTAGTAAATAAATATGGGGTGAAAGCAATTTTGCCCAATGAAGTTTACTCGACCAAAATGGATATTTACAGCCCGTGTGCACTTGGTGCAACTGTAAATGCTGAAACGCTCAATCAACTTAGGTGCTCTATTATTTGCGGTGCCGCGAATAATCAATTGGCAGTAGAGGAGGAAGATGGGAAGAGGTTACTTGAAAAAGGAATTCTATATGCCCCTGATTATTTGGTAAACGCAGGTGGAATCATCAATTGCTATTGGGAAATCATTGGATACAATAGAAACGCATCATTATCCCAAGCTGAAGAAATTTACAATACAACCAGAAAAATATACGCCCTTTCGAAGGAGCAGAATATACCCACGTATCTAGCTGCAAATCAACTTGCAGAACAACGCATTACAGCCATAGGAAATATCAAAAAACGTTATTGATCGCATTATGCTAAACAGAAGACACATTAGAATAAAGGTGTTGCAAATATTGTATGCCTATTATTCAGAGGAAGGAGCCGATGCGCCGCGTTACGAGAAGATGTTATTCGAAAGTATTTATCGTTTTAGAGACATGTATGTGGCTTTTCTGCAGTTGTTAGTAGAGGTTCAAACGCATGCCATTGAAAAGATAGAAGCAGGAATGAATAAGCGTCTACCTTCTCCGGAAGATTTAAATCCGAATACCAAATTTGCAGTCAATGCCTTGCTATTGAATTTATCACATTCTCAAAATTTAGAGCGTGCCTACAAAGATTCTCATTTGAATTGGAGTGAAAATAGAGATTTGACAAAGCGCATGTTCAAGGAAATTCTTGAGTCACCTGAATATGAAGCATACATGCAAAGTGAGGAAAGAGGATTTGAGCATGACAAAGATTTTATTGTTCGTTTGTTTAAGAAGTATTTGGTCAATCATGAACTAATGCATGATTTCATTGAGGATCAGGGTATTTTTTGGAATGATGATTTGGACCTGGCTGCGAGCATGGTTTTGAGATCTTTGAAGGCCATGAACGCCTCTGATACAGATATTGAGTTTTTACCCTTGTGGAAAGACGGTGAAGAGGAAGAGGTGTTTTGTAGAGACTTATTCAGAAAAACACTTGTCAATGGAGAAGATGTTACCAACAGAGTAGCAAAATTGACTCCCAATTGGGATCTAGATCGCATTGCGTTAATGGATTTAATTCTCATTAAGATGGCGGCGGCTGAGGCAATGACATTTGAAAGTATCCCTTTGAAAGTTTCAATGAACGAGTATATTGAGCTGTCTAAATTTTATAGCACGAACAAAAGTGCAACATTTATCAATGGCGTTCTAGACAACCTCATACCGCAGCTCAAGGGGGAAGGTAAAATTCACAAAGTGGGAAGAGGTTTAATTGAATAAACTATGGGAAAGGTGTTGGTTTTTTCAGGTCCAACCGGAGTAGGGAAAACCTCATTTGCCATTCAAGTAGCCAAACATTACGGGACAGAAATCATATCAACAGATTCGAGGCAGATTTTTTCTGAATTGAATATCGGTGTTGCTAGACCAACAATTGATGAATTGGCAGAAGTACCTCACCATTTCATAGCAAGTCATTCCATTCACGACCCAATTACCGCCGGAATATTTAAAGAGGCTGCGAGAGCTCGAATTCAGAAACTTTTTCAGAAGCATGAAGTTGTTGTGGTTGTTGGCGGAAGCATGCTGTACACAGACGCGCTCTTGTATGGATTAGATGATCTTCCGTCAGATAAAAAAATAAAAGAAAAATTCGAAGTGCTGCTGAAAGAGAAAGGGATTTCGTTTCTTCAAGCACAACTTGAAATTCAAGATCAAGAATATTTCCTTGAGGTGGACAAACACAATCCACATCGTTTAATTCGTGCATTGGAAGTGATGGAGATAACGAAAGTGCCGTTCTCTCAATTGAGAAGGGGAGAGAAAGAGATGTTAAATGCAGAGGCTCATTATTTTTTCTTAAATCGAGATCGAGCTGAACTTTATAATAGAATCAATACGCGTGTGTTGCAGATGTTTGAGAACGGTTTGGTGGAAGAAGTAGAATCTTTGCAAGCGAATGCACATTTGAATGCATTGAATACGGTCGGATACAAAGAAGTTTTTTCAATGCTCAGAGGAGAATTGAACGAACAATCTGCTATTGAATTGATTCAACAGCACACTCGAAATTATGCGAAGCGACAAATGACGTGGTACAGAAATAGAACAGATGTCAAGAGTTTAGACCTTTCTAACCTTTCCGTTACTGAGTTCTTGAATGAGTTTCTCTGAATATTTTTTCCATGAAGGTGTAAGGGCCATTTTACCTCTCTCAAGACAATCAATGATTTCTGGAATTAAATCTGAGTATTGCATAGCGGCCCTGAATAGCCATTGCAAACCGTGATGACGTTCAGCAACAGCGGCCTCTGTATCAGTTAAAACCAAGAATGCTTTTTCAACCATATGACCTTCTATTTCTTCCGAAACATTCGTGTGAAAAAAAATACAGAAAGTTTCTCTTCGAATGGATCTTTCGGTAGTTGATTTGAAAATATCAAATATTGGAGTTTGAAATTCTTCAAGATGTTTGGCTCCAGCCTGAGCCATGTGGCTCAATACCCAAAAACCTTTCTTTTTTTGAATGTCTTTTAACTGATTATAGTTGTCTAAGAAAGTTTTTGCGTGGCTTGGTTGTTCTATCCAATGTTTAACAATGGTTTTTACTTCTGCAGCGCCCATGCCAGCGCGCAAGTATGGGAATAATTCATTAGAATTATTTTCTTTTTGGAGCTGTTGGCTCATCGTCATAATCTGTTTCTTTCAATTGATCAGATTTCACAGTTCCCCCCTTATACAACTGCTCAAGAAGCTGGTCAAGTTGCTCAGCACCGAGAGATTTTGCAATAATTTTCAGGTCTTTATCCATCAAATATACCTTCGGTGTACTGGTTACATCCCATGTTGTTCTGAAGTTAACACTTTTAACGGTTGTCTTACCTGTTTGAATGAGATCTTTAGCAATGGCACCATCATTTTTGAACCAGTCTGCTCCATCACTTACATTGATCCAATCCAATTTTTTTTCTTGAATAAAGGTTTCCCATTTGTCATTTTCCAATTCGTTACCAATGGCATAAACTACGAATCCTTGGTTTTTGTATTTGTGGTAAAGGTCTAAAAGTAGCGGAATTTCTTTTTTGCAATGACCACAGGTGCTCTCCCAGATTACAACTAGCGTGTATTCTCCATGATTTTTGTACAAACTTGTCCAGCTTCCTTTTTCATTGGGAAGTAAAATTTCTTCAGCAATTTCTCCACACAAACAATCTCTTTTTTTGTCTGCAGCTTCCATCATGTCTTTTAATTTGTCAGCTTTCATCCAAGGACATAATCCTTTTGCATAGTAGTTATCTATCATATAAACAAATAGCTCATCCATACACATGATTTTCGAAGTTTCACCGGTGTATGTTGCCAAATGAACCAAGTATTTGAACGTCTCTGAATTTCCCTGTGTAAGATCAACTACGCGTTTTACTTCTTTACAGACAGTGTCTGGAATCTGATACACATATTTTGTTAAAAAATCTTCGGCCAATTTGTGGAAAGCGGGCTCTCTAACAACCCTTGGATCGGTGAGATCTACTCGATCCCAATAATGATCAATCATCCAACGGTAATTTTGCTTTTGCTTTTCTTCGTCACTTAAATTTTGTGGTAATTCGGGTAGCACAAGCTCTTGAGACATTCTCAAGAACTTGGTGAAAAGGAGATTTGGATGATCTGCAATTATTGCATTTTGAAAATTGACAACTTCACGATTCAATTTTTCCAACTGCTCGCGGCATGTGGTTTTTTCAGCTTCAGATTTTAATGAGTCTGCTAAACACGCGTCCAATGGCGCACGCAGTTGAAATTTATCTTTTAAGAATTTGATGTAGTTGAAATAGACTTTATTGTTTTCAGAACGAATAATTTCAACTTTAGAAATGTCTGCATCGGGTGTGCAATTCATGATAATGTCTTCATCGGCCACAATGAATTCAAAGTATTTCGGACCGGGCATCACCAAAGCATATCTGCCACATTCTTCAAATGGTTTCCCAGTGAAAAAGTAATTTCCTTTCGAATCAACCCGAGCGGTGTCGTTGTAATAGAGTTTATTGCCGTAGTAGTTAGCGAGATAAATGTCAACGTCAACAAGGCCTTCAATATGTCCTTTGATGAAATGATTTGATGTGTTTTGTGCCGAAGCTCCAAACAGGAGAAGGCATAGAATTCCAAGAGAGAACAGCTTTTTCATAGATGAATGAATGACGAGCAAATTTAAAAAATCGTTGCACAAGAACTAAAAATCATGCCGAATTGACGAAAAAAAAACGATTGACCTTTCGATCAATCGTTCCTTTCAATTTTTGTATTTATTTCTTCACAATACGCTCAGTGTATTGAGCTCCGTTGTGAGAAATTTTGATCAAATAAACACCGTTGTTTAAAGACTCAATATTCACCTTCTTTAAGGACCCTTGAGTAATTTTTTCACGGATAATTGCTTTTCCAGTGAGATCAAGTACTTGAATATCGCCACCTACAAAATTCTCTGGGAATTCAATGCTGATGTTGTCATTGGCAGGGTTTGGGAAAACAGAAACCTTTGAAATGCGTGCACTTGGCTTCACTGATACGCCAGTAGATTCAATTACTTGCACATCATCAATGTAATAAGTGCCTTGACCGCTAGCGGCATCTGTTCCAAAGAAATCAATTGCGGCCAGAGCATTGGTTCCAGCTGTTCCGTTTGCGTTGTTCAAACTCCATTGGAATTCATTGATTACGTTTCCATTCAAATAAATTTTTCCTGCATCGGTGTCCATATCAGCAGTAATTTGAATATCAAACCAGGTGTCAACACCAACAGTGGCACCACCGCCAGCAGCACCGCCGGTAGTCCAAGTTACGTTGCCAGATCCATCGAAGAAGACATCGCAAGCCCATTGATAAACGGTGCTGCTTCCAGACCATGTATGCAGAGCGTTGAAGTATCCACCGGTACTTCCCGTTGGAATATACATTTTGAATTTAATGTCATATTTGCCTGCGTTGTATGGTCCAATAGGTAGAACAAGGTCTGTTCCTTGACCGTCTACAATAACACTATTCGAACCGCTAGCTGCAAAGTCTGTTGAAACGATGCCGTCTGAAGGGGTTCCTGTAGACCAATAGCTCCAAAGTGGATTTTGAGCAACTACGCCACTTCCGGCGGTATAAGAATCAAAATTGTCTTCAAAAATAATTGTTTGAGCAGACATGTTGAACACGCTAGCTATTGCGAAAATTGAAAGTAAATTTCTTTTCATTCGATTGGTTTATTCATGTGAGAATAGCACGAATATACATTTTTTTTGCGTGGTTTGCAAAACCATGAAAATTTTATTGAGAAAAATGAAAACCTCCTTGCACAATGGGGTTGCGCATTACGAATTGTTGGCAAAGGATTTTGCGCTCAATTTGAATTCGCTTGTTGGTAAGCACATACAGTTGAGTCATACAGGAAATTTCTTCTGCTTGAATCATAAAGGACCAATTAAAAAAACATTTGGGGAGGGGTTGTGTTGGAAGTGTTTCAATGAATCCGCCGCTGCAACCCCCTGTATTATTCGTCCAGAGCTGTGTCGAATTCATGAAGGAATTGCCCTGAGAGGAGATGTGCAATGGGAAATGGAAAATCATATGCAAGAGCATATTGTTTATTTGTCGTACACGTCTGGTTTGAAAGTAGGAGTTACCCGATGTTCTAATTTACAAAGCAGATGGATTGATCAAGGCGCCAAGAAAGCGATTGTTCTGGCAAAGGTTCCTTACAGGCAACTTGCCGGAGAAATAGAAGTTTTACTCAAAGATTTTATTTCAGATAAAACCAATTGGAAACAAATGCTTGTGCAAGGAAACGGCTCAATAGACTTGAAGGAGGAGCGTGAGCGAGTAATTGACGTAATGCCTGAACAGTATCAAGATTTTGTTGAGTTCGATTCTTATGAGATGGAAATTAACTACCCGGTGCTGCAGCATCCTCTAAAACCAGTAGCATTGAAATTGGAAGTTGTTCCGTATTCTGGGAAGTTGAAAGGCATTATTGGTCAATATTTGGTACTTGAAAATGATTTGGTTTTTAATATGCGCGGCAATAGTGGGATGGAAATTGAATTGATAACAGAAGAATAATCTTGCTTCGTATTAAATTCCGTCTATATTTGTGTCACAGTTCAACCGATGAGTTAATGGATTTGTTGTTTGTACTGCGTTAAAATCAAATTTTTTATATGAACATTTTTGTATCAGGCTTAAGCTATAGCCTATCAAGCGATGAACTTCGCGACGTGTTTACATCTCATGGCGAGGTGTCAAGCGCAAAAGTAGTAACCGACAGAGAAACTGGCCGCTCACGTGGTTTTGGTTTTGTTGAAATGCCAAACGATGATGAGGCAAGAAACGCAATTGATTCTTTGGATCAGTCGGAAGTTAAAGGTAGAAAGATCAATGTGAAGGAAGCTGAAGAGCGTCCACGCAGAGAAGGTGGTTTCCGCCGATAAGATTTTTTTATTTAAAAGGGGGCCTCGGCCCCCTTTTTTTGTCTCTAAATTTGTCCAATGCTAGATGCAACTCACATTTTTGAGGTTCATTCCAGTGTCTACTCGATTTGCCAAATTTCAAATCGTTTGGTTGCAATTGGTCTGGCGAATGGGTACGTGGCCCTCTATGATGCTACGCTAGATGCTCAAGTTGGTGACCTGTTCAAGCTTGAAGGTGCTGCTTATGCCTTAGAATTTGACAGTAATAGCAATGTGTTGTTTGTTGGAAGTTCGAAAGGTGAACTTGTAGCAGTGAACCTCTTGAATTCAGAAATAATCTTCCGCGAAAATTTGCGGATATCAATTCAACAAATTCGGATACAACGAGACCAACTTTTAGTTGGATTAGCAAATGGAGTGCTTCTTGTTTTTTCTCAAGAACTCAAACGACTTGCAGAATTCCCCCTTTCCCAATTTGGAATTCGGTCCATGCTGACATTCGGAGACGAACGTCTTTTTGTTGGTTTGAAATCGAATGAAATACTTGAAATCGAGACTCATTTTTTCAATGTCATACAAACCTATATCTTGGAAGATAATGAGCGGCCAACCTGCTTGAACGTTTCCTTGAATCGTCAGTTGTTATTTGTTGGAACCAATCGGGGTTTATTGCACTGTTGGAAAATTGGAGCAGCTGATCACAAGGTTCAATTTCAATTGCATCAAGGTGCTATTTATGGAATCGAATTTCACGCTGGTACGTTAGCCAGTTTCGGATTTGATAAGAGTTTGAAGTTTTGGGATGAAAAATCATTTGATTCAAAAGGTGTATTTCAATCATTACGAAGTTTAAATGCTGGTAAGTGGTTATCAGATTCGCTTTTTGTAATAGGAGGTGACGATAAAAAAGCGACGGTCATTTCAGTATCGGTTTGATTGGTGTATCTTTGACACTAACTATGAAAAAATCATTATTCGCAGCCCTGCTAATAGCCCTAATGGCGAGTTGTGGCGTTACTAAAAATCAAGATTACACATCTGTTGCGAACCAAGTTGGATATTCAGAGACTAAAGTTATTCGTCATCCGGAGTGGTCGAAAAACGCAACTATTTATGAGGTAAATGTTCGGCAGCATACCGCAGCCGGAACTTTCTCTGCATTGGAAAAAGATCTTCCAAGAATTGACTCTTTGGGTATAGATATTTTGTGGTTAATGCCCATTCATCCCATTGGAGATTTGAATAGAAAGGGTAGCTTAGGCAGCTACTACAGTGTGAAAAATTATGTAGGAGTCAACCCAGAGTTCGGATCGCTCGCAGATTTCAAACACCTTGTTGCAACAGCGCATCAGTTGGGAATGAAAGTTATTATTGATTGGGTTGGAAATCACACGGCATGGGACCACCCCTGGATGAACCAACATCCGGATTGGTATACGCGTGATGCAAATGGAAATGTTATTCCTCCTGTGGCAGATTGGTCAGATGTTGCCGACTTGAATTTTGATAATCAAGAAATGCGTAAAGAGATGATTCGCAGCTTGGAATTTTGGGTGAAAGAATGTGATATTGATGGTTACAGATGTGACGTTGCCATGATGGTTCCAACAGATTTTTGGGACGATGCAAGGGCTGCACTTGATGCAATTAAACCTGTCTTTATGTTGGCAGAGGCCGAACAAAAAGATCATCATTTGAAGGCATTTGACATGTCGTACGGCTGGGAGCTGTTGCACATCATGAATGGTATTGCTAAGGGTGAGAAAAATTTGGATGAGATTGAATTGTACATGCAAAGACAAGCCAACGATTATCCAAAGAGTGCCTACAAGATGTGCTTTACAACCAATCATGATGAGAACACATGGAATGGTACCGGGGGCGAACGTTATGGGAATAAGCGTAAGTTATTCGATGTTTTGGCTTTCACGTTACAAGGTATGCCGTTGGTTTATTCTTCACAAGAAGGTGGCGAGGTAGATGAGAAGGGCAATCCGAAAAGACTCAAGTTTTTTGATAAGGATACAGTCAATGTAAACGGATATATTCATTCTGAATTCTACAAAAAGTTACTTCAAGTACACCATGAAAATCCGGCGCTTTGGAACGGTGAATTCGGTGGAACTTTCCAAAGATTAAAAACAACCAACGAAGGCGTTTTTGCTTATGTGAGAACCAATGGTGAAAGACAAGTAGTTGTCTTGTTGAATTTTACAGAGCAAGCTCAAACATTTAATTTTATTGATGAAACGCCAAGCGGAGATTTTCGGAGCATTTTCAATTCTGAAACATTTTCTATCTACGCAAAAAATCAACGAGCCCTTGGTCCTCTTGGGTATCAAGTGTTTTCGAAATAAATAGCAATGAAAAAATTTGAAGCGAAAATCGAAATACGATTTGCAGACATTGATGCCATGGGGCATGTAAACAATGCCACGTATTTCACTTATTTTGAGCAAGCAAGAATGTCTTTTTTTCGAGCGAAAATTGGGAAAAGTTGGAATTGGGAAAGCGATGGTTTAATTGTAGCCCGAAATGAAATTGATTACAAAAAACCGGTGTTACTTCAAGATGATGTATCTATTCTTCTTTGGGTTGATCAAGTAGGTACAAAAAGCTTCACTGTTTGTTATGAAGTCATGGTTGGAGAATCGTTATGTGCTACTGGTAAATCAGTATTAGTAGCTTTCAATCATCAGTTAAGACAAACTCAAGAAATTCCAACGCTTTGGAAAGAGGCATTTATTTGAGAACGAAATGGGGAAGGATAAATTAAAAAAGTGGGAAGAGAATAAATCGTTTGCACACGTGTTTGAACCGAATTTGCTGCCCATCATCAAAGAAGGGCAGACATTTATGAAGGGAGAATGGCGTTCTAAATTCTATAAAAATGAAAACCCTTTGGTGGTGGAGTTGGGCTGCGGTAAAGGCGAGTACACCGTGGGTATAGCTCAAAGAGAGTTAAATAAAAATTTCTTAGGTTTAGATGTCAAGGGGCATCGGTTTCATAAAGGTGCTAAAGATTCTCTAGCTGCAGGGTTAATTAACGTTGCATTTCTTCGCGCCAGAATTGAATTCATAGAAGCATTCTTTGCTGAAAATGAATTGGACGAAATCTGGTTGACATTTTCAGACCCCATGCCCAATGATCATGATGGAAATCGGAGAATTACTTCGGGATATTTCATGAAGCGCTATGCTAAACTCTTGAAGTCGGGTGGTATAGTGCACATCAAACATGATAACCCGGGTATTTATGAGCGCGCCTTGATTGAGATTCCACAAATGGGAGGGGAGGTTGTGCTTCATGACTCGAATATCTATGAATCGGGATTTCTCGCCAATGTTCCTAGCGAATTGAAAGAGGTCCTAGAAATTCGAACATATTATGAGCAAATGTGGTTAAATGAAGGTAGGAAAATCAAATATATACAGGCGGTGATGCCACTAAAGAAATAAGTATGTCAGTTTCAAAAACAGCTATCCTTGAAGCACTAAAGAATGTGCAAGAACCTGATTTGAAGAAAGATTTGGTGACGCTTAATTTGGTTAAGATCATTTCTGTTGATGGGAATAGAATTCACTTGGAAGTGAAGGTGAGTAATCCGGCCATGCATGCCAAACAGCGAATGATGGAGGCTGTGAAATTTGCAATTCATCGTGTATTGGGAAATGAATTTGAGGTTCAAACAGATGTTGTTTCTCTTTCAGGTGAGGAGCGTGAAGGCGAGTTGCGCAGAGTGCTTCCTGGCGTAAAACAAATTATTGCCGTAGCCAGTGGAAAGGGGGGAGTTGGAAAATCAACAGTCTCAGTGAATTTAGCAGTTGGATTGGCCAAGCGAGGGTATCGTGTAGGCTATTTAGATACGGATATTTATGGGCCTTCGGCACCCACTATGCTTGATGTTGTGCTGGAAAAACCGCGGTTAGTAGATGATGAAAATGGTGCTAAAGTGATGCTGCCTGTTGAAGCATATGGAGTGAAGGTGATGAGTATTGGCTTTTTTACTGACCGAGATCAAGCCATTGTTTGGCGGGGATCAATGGCCAATAAGGCTTTGCTTCAGATGGTGAACGATGTGAATTGGGGGGAATTGGATTTTCTTATTCTTGATTTACCACCAGGAACCGGAGACATTCACTTGAGCATTGTTCAATCTATTCCGTTAGATGCTGTGCTCATTGTAAGTACGCCACAAGAGGTTGCACTGGCCGATGCAAGAAAGGGAATTGCCATGTTTCAGTTGCCGGCAATCAATATTCCAATTTTAGGATTGGTAGAAAATATGGCTTGGTTTACACCTGCGGAATTACCAAATAATAAATACTACTTATTTGGGTGTGAAGGAACTCGACAGCTAGCCGACGAATTGAATCTTCCATTGATAGGAGAACTGCCTTTGATACAAAGTATTCGTGAGGCTGGCGATGTAGGTCGCCCTTCGGTTTTGCAAGAAGGAACGCAAGTTGAGGCGGTTTGGGAAACGTTTTTAGTTAATTTTGAAAAAGAGTTGAGGTTGTTGCCGTTTCGTAAAAAACAAATTGTTAAAGATGTCGAATAATCACGAGTTATTTGTTAAGGTTGATCAGGCTTTGAATCAGGTACGTCCTTATTTAGAAGCCGATGGAGGCGGAATTGAACTTATTCAAGTGACCTTTGATTTGGTAGCACAAGTGGCTTTAAAAGGTGCTTGTACAACCTGCAACATGAGTCACATGACCATGAAGGCTGGTGTGGAAGCGGCAATTAAATCAGCAGTCCCCGAAATTAAATCGGTAGAGGCGGTAGCCCTCTAAGCCCTTATTTGTACAACTCTTTTCGCGCTTCTTTTACTTGAGAATTGGTGATGTATTCATCGTAGCTCATACGCTTGTCAATGCATCCGTTCGGAGTTAATTCAATGATTCTGTTGGCAACGGTCTCTGTAAACTCATGGTCATGACTACTGAATAGTGCAATGTGCTTCCAGTCTTTCAATGCATTGTTGAAAGCGGTTATGCTCTCAAGATCCAGGTGATTTGTGGGTTCATCTAGAAGCAGACAATTCGCATTGGTAAGCATCATGCGTGAAATCATACAACGCACTTTTTCTCCCCCTGAGAGAACATTGGCTTTCTTCAATACTTCTTCACCACTGAAAAGCATTTTGCCCAAAAAACCACGCACATAGGTCTCATCCTTGTCTTTTGAGAATTGTCTTAACCAATCAATTAGATTGTCATTCGTGTTGAAGAATTCCGCGTTGTTATTGGGTAGGTATGCACTTGTAATGGTGGTTCCCCATTCTACGCTTCCTTGATCAGGAGATAAATTTGAGGTGATGATTTCGAAGAATGCGGTAATGGCAGAATGGTCTTTAGATAAGATGGTAACTTTGTCTCCCTTAACTAACGTGAACTCAACATTCGCGAAAAGGGTTTGTCCGTCATCTGTGTATTTCGCAAGATTTTCGACGCGCAAAATCTGATCACCGCAATCACGTTCAGGTTTGAAAATAATACCCGGATACTTTCTTGTACTCGGTTGTATGTTGTCTATGACTAACTTGTCAAGTAATTTCTTTCTGCTTGTTGCTTGCTTCGATTTAGATGCATTGGCACTAAATCTTTCCACGAACTCTTGGAGTTCTTTTCTTTTATCCTCTAACTTTTTATTCTGATCAGCACGCTGTCTTGCGGCCAATTGCGAGCTTTCGTACCAGAAGGTATAATTTCCTGTAAATAATTGAATTTTACCAAAGTCAATGTCTACCACATGGGTGCATACTGCATCGAGGAAATGTCGGTCGTGAGAAACAACAATTACGGTATTCTGAAAATCAGCAAGGAAATTTTCTAACCACGCAATGGTCTCAACATCGAGGTCATTGGTAGGCTCATCGAGTAAGAGAATTTCAGGATTGCCAAATAAGGCTTGGGCCAATAGCACTCGAACTTTTTCTTTTCCGTTGAGTGTGCTCATTAAATTGTAATGCAAGTCATCTTGAATACCCAAGTTACTCAGCAATTGCGCCGCATCACTCTCCGCATTCCAACCATCCATCTCAGCGAAAAGGACTTCTAGTTCAGCAGCTTTTTCGCCATCGGCATCTGAGAAATCTTCTTTAGCATACAGCGCGTCTTTTTCTTGCATGAGGGTCCAAAGTTTTTTGTTCCCCATAAGAACGGTTTGCAACACAGGTACTTGATCGAATTCAAAGTGATTCTGCTTCAAGACACTCATGCGTACCCCGCTGTCCATGTTTACTTGACCGGTGGTAGGATCAATTTCACCTGATAATATTTTCAGAAACGTAGACTTTCCAGCACCATTCGCACCAATGACACCGTAACAATTTCCAGGAGTGAATTTTAAATTAACTTCTTCAAAAAGTGCTCGCTTGCCATAACGCAGACTCAGGTTCGATACATTCAACATACAACTTGCAAATTAGGCGGCAAAGATAGTTATTGAATAACTACTATGGTGCAGTTGAAATTAGTGTTTCAATGGAATGTAATTGTGATTCACATTTTTGAAGAAAAATGTCCATTTATCGGTTTGTTCTTGAATGATTTGATTGGTGCTTTTTCCTGCTCCATGACCTGCGCTGGTTTCCACACGAATAATGGAAGGCTTTTCATTTGTTGTGCATTCCTGCAGCATAGCAGCAAACTTAAAGCTGTGCGCTGGTACTACGCGGTCATCATGATCTGCTGTCATTACCATGGTCGCGGGGTAATTGGTGTTCGGTTTTAAATTATGATATGGGCTATATGCCAGTAAATATTCGAACATGGATTTCGATTCTTTTGAGCTACCATATTCAGGGATCCAGCCTTTACCCACTGTAAATTCTTGATAGCGTAGCATATCTAACACACCAACTGCAGGAAAGGCAACTTGGAATAGATCTGGACGCTGAGTCATGCATGCGCCAACAAGCAAACCGCCATTTGAACCGCCTTCAATGGCAAGCTTAGAATTGGAAGTGTATTTTGTCTGAATGAGGTATTCTGCACAATCAATAAAATCATTGAAAACATTTTGCTTATTCAAGCGCATTCCGTCTTGATGCCATTCCTCACCAAATTCGCCACCACCGCGAATATTGGCTAACGCGAAGACTCCACCTTGTTCGAGCAAAATCATTCTTGACGATGAAAATGAAGGTGTGAGAGATACATTGAAACCGCCATAGCCGTAAAGAAGTGTAGGGTTTTCTCCGTTCAGTTCAACACCTTTTTTGTGAACGATAAACAATGAAATTTTGTTTTTTCCGTCGCGAGATGGTACCCATACTTGCTTGCTTTCATAATCAGTTGAGACAATGTCAATATTGGGGGAGTGATATAATTTTATCTCTCCTGAAGCAATTGAATATTCGTAAATGTTACCCGGATACGTAAAGGAAGTAAATGTGAAGTAGCATTTTTCATCGGTTCTTTTTCCAGAGAAACCGTCGGCAGTTCCGGTAGCATCGGGTAACTGAATGGTTGTTCGGTTTTTCCCGTTGTAGTCACATGACTCAATGCGCGTATTTGCGTTATCTAAGTAGTGCAGAAATAGTTTGTTTCCGCATGTAGTTACATTTTGTAATAGTCTTTTTTCGGCGGGAATAAGTGTTTCCCAATTATTAGGTTCAGGGTGGTACGGGTTAACCTTGACCAAGCGATAGGTTGGGGCATCTACATCGGTTATAACAATTAACGTTCCGTCAAGAGCCACTTCAATTACGTTTGAGTGATAACTTAAATCGGTGAACAAAGGTTGAAAATCAACACTGTTTTGAGCAATGTGTTTGAAATAAACCAAGTATCCGTCTGTTCCAGGTGCTGAGGTGATAAAGAGAAATTGTTTGTCTTCACTCAATGTTGCATTGTTGTAATAAGTTGCATTTTTCGCATCAGAGTAAACGAGTTTATCCGTGCTTGGCGCTGATCCGATCTGATGAAAATAAACGGAGTGATGTAAATTATTTCCTTTTAGGACGTCTCCGTTTTTTGGCGCAGGGTATTTGCTGTAGAAGAAGCCGTTCCCGAACCATGAGACGCCACTAAATTTCACCCATTCAATTGGTTCTTCAACGGGTTTGCTAGATTCAATGTCCCAAACTTCTATGGTTGACCAATCACTACCTGCTTTACTGATACTCACGGCCATGAGCGTGTGGTCATCGTTTGCTCCTAGTAGGTTGAATTGTGTTGTGCCGTTGGGGTCTATTTGATTCGGGTCAATAAAAACGCGCTCATTGCCTTTTGTCCCTTTTCTCACATAGCAAACAGATTGGGGTTGAAGGCCTGAGTTTCGCCAGAAAAAATAATATTCGCCCTCTTTTTCGGGTGCACTTACTTTTTCGAAATTGAATATTTGACGATATCTTTCTTCGATTTGGTTTCTTGTTTCTTCATGTTTTTGAAAATAGGTGTTGGTTTGCGCTTGCTGCTCAAGCACCCATTTTTTTGTTCGGTCGGAATGGTCGTCTTCAAGTCCAAAGAATGCGTCATGCACGTTTACCCCGAAATATTGAAAGCTCGTGTCCTGAATATTTTGATTGATTTTGAGTTTGACTTCCATAACTTTTTCTGGTTTCGTGCAAGCAAGAATTGAACAGGTTGCTAGCAAATAGATGAGTGATTTTTTCATGTTATTCTTCAATGAAGTCCAAGTTTTTTCCGAATGTGTCTGGTAAGTATCGGACAGCTAATATGGCTAGTCCAATGGTGATCATACCAAGGATTGTGGCGCTTTGAATAATGGTGAAATGAGATTCTAATGCTTTGAAAGAAAGAACAAGTGGTACTGTACTTCCGCGAACGAAATTGGGAACTGTTGATGCCACGGTTGAGCGGATATTTGTTCCAAATTGCTCTGCAGCATTGGTAACGAACAAAACCCAATAGCCCGTTGAAGCACCTATGAGAAATGAAAGACTGTAGAAAACGAACTCGCTGTGATTTTCAACATACAAGAAATAGGCGCAAACTAAAACAGTAATGAAGAGATATGAAAAAATAATGGATTTTCGAGATCTGAAATATTGACTTAAAAATCCGCTGATTAAATCACCAACGGAAAGTCCAAGGTAGCATGCAACAATGCAGGTGGTGTGATCTACATGAATGGAATTATCCATGTTCAAAGCCTTTGCAAAATCAGGCGCGAATTTAATGAGTATACCTACACAGAACCAAACAGGAAGTCCAATGGCAATGCAACTTAAATAACGCAAGGCTCGGTTTCTATTTGAGAAAATAAGTAGGAAATTTCCTTTTTTATTTTTTGAGATATCCAGGTTGTCATAGAGACCAGATTCAAACGTTTGAAAGCGCAGAAAAAGAAGAGTTAACCCCAGGCATCCGCCAATGATATAGGCCGTTTGCCAATTTTGTAATCCAAAGATTGTAATATGTAATTTGGAAATTCCAACTGCGGCAACAGCACCCATGGCGCCCGCAGTAACAATGATCATGGTGCCAATGCCTCGCTTTTCTTTGTCCATGGTCTCGCTGATTAATGTGACTGCTGCGCCAAGTTCTCCGGCAAGACCAACACCGGCAATGAATCTAACCAGCATGTACATTTCAATATTTGTTACGAAGGCATTTGCAATGTTTGCCGCCGAGTATAACAGTATGGAACCAAATAGAATCTTTTTTCTACCTTGTTTGTCGCCAAGAATTCCCCACAAAATTCCACCTAAAATGATTCCTCCCATTTGCCACAAAAACAAACTGTAATCGAGATTTTTGATGAGATTGGTGTCGGTAATACCAATTCCAGCCAAACTTTCTTTACTTACTATGTTGAATAGTTGTAAATCGTAGATATCTACGAAATATCCCAATGAGGCAACAACAATGGTGAGCCAAAGTTGCTTGTTATTTGAATTCATTTTTTAAGCGATTTTAAATGGAGAGTGGTCGAAAAGTAACTTTCGATTGAGCGTTATTGTTACGCAAGGTGAAGAAGAATTTCTCACTCCATGAATGACCATTGAATTCCATGAGACTAATGGTGTCTTGAAGATATTCAAAAGGCTTAAAGTTTTTCATTATCTCTTCATGGACACGAGTGAAGTTGGTCAACAATTCAATTTTTGAAACAACATTCATATGAAATTGAGGAGCGTATGAAAATTGAGGGGTGCGTGTAATATGCGGATTTTCTTTTAGGATGCGGGCAATTTGCTTGTGCAGTTCTGAGACAATGTTGTTCTCTTTTAATTCGATATGAATATCTTCATTGAGCACGTTGGTCATGACACTGTTCAATTGCAAAGAAAAAGCGTCTGTTTCGTTGGTAAAAGATTGAATTTCTTTTCCTAAGTCGAAAACATCGTCTTCGGTACATTCAAACAAATCTGAAAGCTGAATAAACAAAGGTTTGGCTTTTTGAATAAGGCCGCCATCGAACCAAGCATTTAATCGGGTATGAATTTCCGCCTCATGCAATAAGTTGGGCCGTAATGCCAGGAAGTAAATGCGTTTATGATTCATGCTAAGTTCAAATTTACAACCAAACCAAGGCACAAACAACAAAAACAAGGATAATAACGAGGTAGTACCAAAAATCAACAAACCAAGGAAAATATTCCTTGTAAATTTTCTGGAATTTAGGTTTCATTAATTGAAAAAGAAAAGATATGTGCTCAGCATAGTTAAAGTGAACACAACCCATTTTTTAGTTCGTATGGCCATTTTTATTTTTTAGTAGTTGCTAAAATGTTTTTTTTTCTTGATGTACATGAAAGTGGACCGATGTAGTTTTCAATAGTGGAATGTTAATTTACATGGTGTATTTTTGCCACATGAGGCAAATCATTTCATTTCTCATAGTAGTCATTCTAATCTCGAGTTGTAATTCATATAACAAGCTCATGACTGAGGGTCAGGAGTTATATGGTGCAAAAATGTTTACGCAGAGTTATTTGAAGTATGAGCAGGCGTATGGGATGAAAAAGACAACTTCGGCGCTAATAGCTATGCGTCAGGCAGCCGAGGAGATTGTTCGCGAGCGGTATGATTTACCCATACGTATGAAAGCGAGCCAAGAAGATTTTGACGGAGCCTTTTCCCTTTTAAGTGAAATGGATCAATTCATTCGAGAACGCCACCATTTAGAGTTGAAGGAGCCTATTGGACTTCGCGATTGGTTGGGACAGATGCTTGTGCAAGCGGTAGACCAATGGTACAGTCAAGCACAAAAAAAAGTGCTCGATGGGGATTATGATGGTGCTATGGATTTGGTGACTCGTATTTTGAAATATGCTCCTCAGAAAAAGGAAGCAACCTATCTGTATAATATATGTAGAATATTGCCGGCATATGAACTGGGTAAAAAGGCAGAGGGGCAGGGGCGTTTAAGAGATGCAATTGAACAATATGATTTTATTCTAGATTTAGATCCAGTGTTCAAAGACGTCTCTGAGCGTAGAAAAAAGGTAATTGAAAAAGGAAGAGTTCGCATTGCTTATGTGCAGGTGAATTCTCAAAAAGTAGATGACAAAAAGGAAAAAGAGTTTGGTGCGGTGATGTGTCAAGAGTTATTGAAAATGGACAACCCATTTTTTTCATTAATAGATCGAGAGAATACCGAGAAATTATTAGAAGAACAGCGCATGTCAATGACGGGGTTAATGGACGAAGGGAAGGTGATTGAAGCGGGTAAACTTGTTGGTGCAGAGTATATTTTACTAGGGGAGGTTTTAGATGCATATGATGATCAAAAACATTATGATTCAGGCGAGGGACGAGGTTACTTAGGCAGAACAAAGGATTCTAAAAAAGTACGGTTTCAATATTGGAAGGAAGTGTACAAATGTCAATTGCGCATGCGGTTTACGTTGTTGAATTCAGAAACCGGTGAAACGGTTCACACCTTTATAGAAGATGCTATACTTGATGATGTGTTGAACTGGGCGACTTGCACGGGTGATTGCAGCAGAATTTTTCCGGGTAATTGGCGTTGGGAATTATTGGACTCAGACCAAGATGTTGTGGATGCCGACGGGTATTTTGAACTTCAAGAAAAATTCAACAACAAACCAACAACTGATCGATTAAAAACTTTAATCTTGGGGAACGCGGAACATGTGGGTGGTAAACTCACAAATGAAATTGAGGCTGTGTTGGAATATAAGTTGGTGCCTTAAATTTGAGTAAGAGCCAGCTCAAGCTGAGGAAGCAATGCCTTCTGGTCGTCATTAAGTATCACTGTTGTTGGTCCGGTAAAAAGGATGGACATCTCTTCTTGAATCTTGTTTCTATTGTTAAAATCATGTAAAAGCATTGAACTTCTTTTTGAAACTCTTTGAAATCTTAGTGATTCAGGAGCTTCAACAATCCAAAGCGCGTCTGTATTTTCATTGCTAAATGTTGAGATTATTGCGGATTCTTTGAAGCAGGTGGTCGTATTCAAAAGTGATTTCCATTTTTGAAATTGAATCCTTACCTCCGCATGAATGATGGCTTCTATTTGATTTTTTATTTTTTGGTCTGTGAATAGAATTGTCGCTAATTCTTTTTTCCATTCAGGGGATTCGAAATGAATAGCTTTCGTTATTTCATGTATTTGATTCCGAATTTCAATCTTCTCGTAAACTTTTTTAGCCTCCTCATCGCTATTGAAGACGGGGTGTCCTAAATGCATAAGCATTTTCGAAATGGTTGTTTTTCCCGATCCTATTTTCCCTGAAATGCCTATTGTTTTCATGTTTTTCTGAGCGAGAAGGAGTATCTTCGCAGCATGTCAAAAGTAAACGAAGTTTTCATAGCGCCATCTATTTTGGCTGCTGATTTTGCTAACCTGCAGCGTGATATAGAAATGGTTAATGCGAGTAATGCCGATTGGTTTCATATTGATGTCATGGATGGAATGTTTGTTCCAAATATTTCTTTTGGAATGCCGGTCATTCAGGCCATAAAAAAACACGCCCAAAAGCCATTGGACGTGCATTTGATGATTGAAAAGCCCGAAAGATATATTTCCACTTTTGCTCAACTTGGTGCTGATGTTTTAACTGTTCATGCCGAAGCGTCGATTCATTTGCACAGAACCATACAAGCGATTAAAGCTGAGGGAATGATGGTCGGGGTAGCATTGAATCCGCATACATCTATTTCTCAAATTGAGGATGTATTGGATGAAGTGGATTTGATTTTGTTGATGTCTGTAAATCCCGGTTTTGGAGGACAGAAATTTATTGAAAGAACCTATGATAAATTGAACAATTTAGTTGAGCTTTTGTCTTTATCGCAGAATACTCCACGAATTGAAATAGACGGTGGGGTTAATGCAGAAAATGCAAAGAAATTAGTAGAGCTTGGGGCAGATGTTTTGGTCGCAGGTAATTTTGTTTTTTCAAGTCAAACCCCAAAAGAAACAATAGCAGATTTAAAAAGAAGTGTCAATCATGGCTAAAAAAAATACAAATGTGAATCTCTTTAAGTTGCGTGTCATTCTCGATACAGAAGAAGACGTATTTCGCGACATAGAAATTGAATGTGACTCTAAATTTGAAGCGTTACATAGTGCAGTTCTAGATGCATTTGACTTTGAAGAGGGAGAAATGTCTAGCTTTTACATGAGTAATGATGAGTGGGAAAAAGGACTTGAGATTTCGCTCATGGATATGGGCGAAGAGGGAAGCATGTCAATGGCAAACACAACGTTGTCTGAAATGATTTCAAAGCCAGGCGATAAAGTACTTTATGTATATGACTTTTTGCGTATGTGGATTTTTTACATTGAAGTCATGGAAGTAAAAAAGGACAAGCCAAGTACCATATATCCGCGTGTGGCATTGGTATACGGCGATGCTCCATCGCAGGATAGCAAAGAAATTGTAGACATGTTTGGTGAAGAAGGTATAGAAGAAGACGAAGAATTATTTGATGATGAGGATGAGGATGAGTTCGGAACTGAAGATGAAATGTTTGACGAAGACGAATTTGGAGGCTCATACCGTTATGATGAAGATTAAGTATTATTGTATTGGGTTGTTGCTACTTTCAATTGTTGCCTGTGAAAATACCGAGCGCAAAGTGACCAGTGATCTGTTGAATTTCCCAAACGCTGAGACAGGTGAGGTAAATGGTGATTTACCCAAAATAGTAATGGATCAAGAAGTGGTTCAAATAGGGAAGGTTGTAGTTGGTGAAAAGATCACGCACACGTTTCATTTTAAAAATGAAGGTAAAGGGCCTCTGCAAATAGCACATGTGACTCCGAGTTGCGGTTGCACAACACTTAAAGATTGGCCGAAACACCCCATGCAACCCGGTGAGGAGGGGACGATTACCGTAGAGTTGAACACAACCAATTTATCTGGCCCCATTGAAAAGAGTATTCAGGTGAGTACGAATGGCATTCCGAGAGATGTTTTTTTGAAGATTGTGGGTGAAGTTGCTGGCCAAGCCGCTAATCCGAATTTTGAACAAAATGGTCCAGAAATGCAACGGGTGCAGTAGAAGAACAATTTCTGTTATACATTCGCTACTTAAATAACAAAACTATGATTTTATTAAACGGACAAGGCGGAGGAGATTTTTCCGGAATGTTAATTATGATGGGTGGAATGTTTGTGATCATGTATTTTTTCATGATACGTCCACAAATGAAAAAGGCCAAAGAGGCAAAGAAATTTCAAGAGAGTATCGCCATAGGTGATAAGGTTATGACCCTTGGGGGAATTCACGGTAAGGTTTTGGAAGTGGACGAAACAACCGTTGTCATAGGTCTTGACCAAGGAAGAATGCGTGTTGAAAAAGCTGGGTTAGCAGCAGACAAACGTGTAGCAGTAGAGGCTGAGCAAAAGTAAATATTAGAAAAATAAAAAGGGGGCAATTGCCCCCTTTTTTGTTATCGTCTGCTAGAGTCTTTCTTTTTCTTTTTGGCTCCTGCACCGTCATTGAATTTCCAACCGCCACCGCGATTCGAATCTCTGCGGTCACCACCTGCATCTCTGCTATCTCTTCTGTCGCGGTTATCTCCACCACCGCTTCTGCGTTCGTAGCCGCCTCCTCCTGAGGAGTTTCGGTCACGAGAGAACCTATCGCTGCGTGTGCGAACGCGACCAATTCCCTCTTCTTTATTTCCTCTCGATTCTACGCGAATGGTGCGACCTCTGTATTTCATTCCTCGTTGAAAAACTTCCATGACCTTGTCATACGAAGCAGTTCTTACTTCGAACAAAGAGAAAGTATCTTTCAAATCTGTCCATGGAACATCTTGCTCGGGAACACCCGCTGTTTCGGCAATATATCCTTTCAACGTATTGAAGTTGAATTGATCTTTTTTACCAAGATTGATATACATTTTCACAACACCTGCTTGCTGACCTCTTCCTTCACCGCGCTTTTCATCTACATTTAAATCAGGAGCATTTTTATAGTAATCGAGGAATCTGTTGAATTCAGTAGATACAAAGTGTTGAATAACCTCTTCTTTTGACATGCTGTCAAAAGCTTCGAATACATTTGGAAGGTATTTTCCAATCATTTCATTGTTTACCTCTACCTCCTTTACTTTATCTACAAGGTGCATCAATTGCTTTTCACAAACATCGAAAGGAGTAGGAATAGAACCTTTGGTAAAACTCGATTTAATTATTTTTTCGAGTTGTTTAATTCTAAATTGCTCTTTCATGTTGATTAGAACAATGCTTGTTCCTTTCTTACCTGCACGAGCGGTACGACCGCTGCGGTGTGTATAGTTTTCAATTTCATCAGGTAAGTTATATTGTATAACGTGTGTTACATCATTCACGTCTATACCTCTTGCAGCCACATCAGTAGCAACCAACATTTGAAGCGCTCTGTTTCTATAGCGTTTCATCACATGGTCACGTTGAGATTGTGATAAATCGCCATGCAATGCATCTGCATTGTAGCCGTCTTTAATCAGGGAGTCGGCAATTTGCTGTGTTTCTGCTTTTGTTCTGCAGAATACGATGGCAAAAATGTCTGGGTTGAAATCAGCGATGCGTTTTAAAACCAAGTATTTATCTCGCTGGTGGGTGAGGTAATAAACGTGTTCAATGTTTTCATTACCGGAGTTTTTCGTGCCAGCAGTAATTTCAACAGGGTTTGTCATATAGTTTTTAGCTATGCGAGAAACCTCTGCGGGCATGGTTGCTGAGAACAACCACGTTTGTTTTTCTTCTGGTGTTTCAGATAAGATGGCGTCTAAGTCATCTTTGAATCCCATGTGAAGCATTTCATCTGCTTCATCGAGTACAACAAAATCAACTTGACTTAGGTCAATGACACCACGTTCAATGAGGTCTACTGTTCTTCCTGGAGTTCCAACCAAGATCTGCGCGCCTTTGCGTATGTCGCGAATTTGTCCTTCAATACTTGCACCGCCATAAACGGCAACCACATGGGCACCTTGCGTTTGAGCTGCATATTTTGTTAGGTCATTTGTAATTTGAATACAGAGCTCTCTTGTTGGGGCCAACACAAAGGCTTGTGTTTTTCTATTGTTGAAGTCGAGTAACTCCATTAAAGGCAGACCAAAAGCTGCTGTTTTGCCGGTTCCTGTTTGAGCTAATGCTACGAGGTCTGAAGTGCCTGTAAGCAAGTGAGGAATAGCTTGTTGTTGAATGGGTGTTGGATTTTCAAATCCAAGGTCAGCAATAGCTGACAGAACGGGTTTAGAAAGCCCGAGTTCCTGAAAGGTTATCATAAATTGTAGTTTTAATGCCGATTCGGTTTGAATTCAACAACTACAATCCTTCGTTCAAATGCTGTATACGCCAACAGCCAAGGAAAAGATGAAAAACCCGCCCCAAAAGGCGGGGCAAAGGTAATACATCTTTTCCAAAGTTGTTAATAAAATGTGAATTACTTCGCTTGCATGCCTAATTTCAGGATAGCCGACCCGAATTTACAATCTAATTTTTGCATTTCAGTGAGAACTGTTTTCATGCTTTCCTCTTCATCGAAAGTGTAAGCATTGTCATATTTTTTCTCCAGTTCTTTCATACAAGTACTGAACTCTCCTTTGTCGTTTTCTATTTCGTTAACCACTTTCATGTCTGCCATGATTGCTAACATTTCTTCCATTTCCATAGCTTCAAGTTTTTCGGTCATGGCTTGTTCCGGATTTGGAGCATCAGTTGTCTCTACTACAAGTTTAACGAACTCGGGGCTTAGTTGTTTTTCAAGCTGGGAGGTGCATCCGCAAACATCTGCAGCAACTTCTTTTTCTTGGTTCATATTGCAGCTAGAGCCTGCGAAAATTGCTGCTGCGGCGAATAGGACTAGAATGAGGTTTTTTTTCATTTTGGTTAATTTATTTTTTATTGAATTTTGTTATTGTTCATTGTTTGAAATCTCCATGCCGAACTGCATCAAGGCAGCTGCAAATTCGCATTGGATTTCATAAAGTTCCATCATCATTAATTCATAAGAAGCCGGAGTGTCTACACCGGTGCCTGCGAAATTCATCTCCATTTTGTGAATGCATTGCATGAATGGTTTTCCTTCTTGTCCCATTTCTTCTATAACTGCTAAATCGCGGGCAGCTTGCTCGGGATTGTTATTAATGAAAAGGACCATGGCACCTTCCCATTCTTCGTAGCTATCTGCTAAAATTTTATAACTTACAATGTCTTGAAATTGAACGCTGAGTCTGTTTTGCACCAGACTGGTACATTCACATAAAGCAACAGCTCCGTCATGTATGAGGGCATGAGAAATGGCTCCATTTGTATTATTGGTAGGCTGTGCAGTGGCAAAAAATCCCAGGGAAAAGAAAAAGAGTGTAATTAATTTTTTCATGTTGTTTCAGTTTCTGTTTGTTCTGTTTCTCCCTTCATTCGTTTTAACGCAAGGTCTTTCGCAAAATCAACGAAGACTTTATATGCTTGTGTGAAAGTGAAGCGATCTTCAAACGTTTTAAAGATAATGTTTCTTCGTGACATACCATTCAAAAGCGTTCTTCTACTTTCTGCATCTTTTAATGTTTTATTACTTTCAATGAGATCAATGAAAGAGCTGTTGTCAAAGTATTGATCAATTTCTTCGAAATTGAATTCGTGGTAATCAAATGCATCGGTGAAGTTTTTACCGTCGCGGTCCAGTTCATAGGCCAATATGGCCACGAAGATGCTCACGTCGCGTGAGAAGTTTTCTTGCGTGTCTTTGCTTAATAAATAATAATAGTCTGGCTTCATGACCAATTCCAGATCGAATGATACTTTGAAAAATTCAGCGTAGAATTTTTCATTCTCTTTCAGGCTATTGAAATGTTCTTCATTGCTCAATAGAAATTTACCTCCCATGAGCTCTTCCACGATGCGTCTATGATGTGTTGGATATACCATATTAAATTTTACTTGCGGGTTCTACTTTAAGTTTAGGAACAGATAGTTTCGATGTGGTTGTTTTGATCTCAATACGCTCGCCTTTTTTAGAGTAATCAATTTGTAAATCTTCATCGAAAAGAAGGCCTGTCACTGCGAAATATTTTTCTGTTTCAATTTCAGAGAAGTCTTTTTTCAGTGCTTTGAAGCACCAGGTGAAGAAGTCATTCACAGGCATATTCTCTGCTAATTTCTCTTTGAAAAGTGTTCTGTCGAAGATCCATTTGTCAAAGTCACTTACGCCTTCCTCAACAATAACAGGCCCTTCCACCTGAAACTGTTCGAAAAACTCGCGCACCTTGAAATACATGTCCTTGGCGTAAACCATGGTTCTTGATCCTTTCAAAAGCGGTGGAGTTTCAACTTTGTATGGGTTTCTTAAAAACTCAATGAATCCAGTAAGTATGAGAGATTCTGTTCGAATTCTTTCCAATAGCGGTAGTAATTCATTGGTTAGAATTTTCGACTGCTTCAATAAATCTTGGTTGGTTTGAATCAGTTGAACATATAGCCTTTCATATTCGTTTCGAATGGTTTCATCTGAATAATCCAATCTTTTTCTATTGGCATATTCTGAGACTTCAACCAATTTGCTTGTGACAGATTCACTGTGATTTACATCTAGAATTCGGTTTAAGGGTAGTATGTAATATTCAATCCAGAAACTTGCTTTATTGACTTTCTCTCGGTATTGCACGCGGTCAATATTCGATTTCAGGTCGCGTGTTTCGCTGAGTAAGCGGAATGCATTTCGTTCCACGAGGTCAACGAATTCTCTTACTTGACCACTGAGGTTTTTGATACGCTCAATAAGAATGTCTCGGTCATGAATTTCACTTTTTCTAATTTTTAGAAAAAGTTCGGCTATAGCGCCTTTATATTTTTCAATGGTTTCAGGAAGCAGCGGTTTGAATTCAAACAGCAAAAATTCCATGAGTTTGAAATAGACGTCTCGCATTTCATAATCGCCACCTACCGTTCGAATGACCCGATATTCGCGTAATCGCGATTTCATTTGAGGGCCGTGTTTATGACAAATCATGTCATAAACTTCTTTCGTGATGATACCGTCTTGTTGTTGATATTCAAACAAGTCGCGCACCACATCGAAATAGGTGTTTAAGAAGTTGAGAATGGTCCGTGGTTCGGCTTTAATCATTTTCTTCGATCAGATTGTAATTGATTTTAACTTCTTCAATGGCGTTTACGTCATGCGGAAAAAGTGTTGCAAAGTCGGGTATGTTTGGATAGTCCATTATTAATTGTTGAGTAGGTTAAGATCTTCTCTTCGAACCGCGTGTTGCTTGTCGTTGAGATTGATTTTTCCTTTTGATCGGAAGATGAAATAATATTTGCTGAATCCATCATAGGGCTGCGGTGCAGCGAAGATGGGCAGGAAGTTATGCTCTTTACAGAATTGCACCAATTGAGGTCTGTTGTGTTCGTCAATGGTTCCAATTTCATCAATGAAAAGGGCAATTTTATTTTCTGGAGCCGAAATGGCCAATCGATTAATGATGGCCATAACAATGACCAAACGAATCATACGGTCTGTACCATCTGACTCTACTTGTTCTTTTAAATCGACACGTTTCAAAGTGCCTTTAACATTCAAATGCAATTCAATGTCGAATAGATCTTCAAAATCAATGGTTTTCCCAGAGTCAAGATATGAGTTTAGAATTTTCAAATCCTCACCTTGTTCAAATTCGAATGCCAATTGTGCATTTAAATGTTCAATTGAAGCAATGCGTTCTAAGTCGAAAAGGACACGTTTGTTGTCGACCAATTCAATGCGAAGCGATTCAATGTTGGAAATTCTGGTTTTCGCCAAACTTTCATTGAATCGGTTATATACAAATGTTTTGAACTCTTCGTATCGCTTACGTAAGTTAAAGGCAGGATTTGCAAATTGAGTGCTTATTGAGGCCAATAATCCATCAATACTTTTTTCTTTGTCTTGAATGCATGCAATTTCATCTTCCAGATATTTGATAAACTCTTCTTCATCTGCCATTGCAGAGTTTGTTTTGAATCTGAGATGGTCAAACATGCGGTCTTTATTCGATTTGAGCGTGTCTCTATCACCATTCGATAGTTTTATTTTAGAATAAATTTCATCTAAAGATTCGGTGGTGTCATATTCTGTTGGAATAATTCCGAATGTTTCTATTTCGGCTTTTCTTCGCTTCAGTTCAATCAATCTTTCCTCGCTTCTTCGTGTTTCTTCTTTTAATGATTCAAGTAGCAATGATTTGTCGGAAATGTCTTTTTTCAGTTTCGATAATTCGTTTTCGCACGCGTCTTTTTCTGTTTTCATTTCGCGAAGCACCTTGCCAACGGCATCGGCTTCTTTTTCCAGTTTCGGCTTGTTTTTGATCTTGGCTAATTTGCCCTTTACAATCTCAATTTCTTCAAGAATTTCAGAAAGTTCTTTTTGTGCTTGATCAAAATGAAGCGCAACGGCCCACAGTTTTTCTAATTCACTTTTTTCTTTTTTAATTTCTGCCACCTCATCTTTCAAAGATTTCACTGAAGGTATTTCAACAAGTGGAAGGTCTTTTGGAAGTTTTATCTCACCGTCAAAAATGGTAAGTGTAGTTCCGGTTTTTGTTACCTTCTTTTTCACTAAGTTGCTTGGTAAGGAAGCAAACTCTTGAGAAAATACGGTGTTTAGAATTTGACGAACGTCATCTTTTGTTGTGATTTTTTGAATCAGTTGATCGTCATAGTTCTTGATCTGTGCATCTAGTTTAGCAATGGTGTTATCCATTTTAGCTAACTTCATTTCCAATTGTTTTGAATCTAGTTTTTGATTCTCAACCATGGTAATTCGAACTTCAGACTCTCTGCGTTTCGCGTCTAAGTTGAGCAATGATTCTTCGAGGAACTTTTTCGTTTCAAATGAGGCAATTTCATCCAATTGTGTTTGCAACGCAATGAATTGTTTCTCTTGAATCTCAACTTCCAATTCACGCTTTCCAATTTCTCTGTTGAGTTCCTCTTGTTTTGGCTTTAACTTTTCATTTAAAATGAGAAGTGTGCTTTGATATTGCTTTTCCTTCTCTAACCTATTGCTGTCTAAGTTATTGATTACCCCGTTGTATTGTTGGTCAAAGGCGTAAACCAGATCACTAACAATGCGGGTTTTGGCGCGAAAGAGATTCACCACTTCTCTGAACTCTTCAAACTCTTTTTGTATGCTCTTTACAGTTTTTATTTCATCATTGATTCGCAACAAATCATTGATGTCTTTTTTATTTTTTTGAGAGAAGCTGAGTCCTTCGTTTTCTCTGTTATCTGCAACAATTAAGCTTTCTTTAAGCGTTTTGTTCGTAATCAGTTTTGAATTGATTAAATACCTATAAACCTTGGAGAAGTTATTTGATAATCCATCGGTTCGAACGCTGTCTTCGAGCCAAATGGCGGCATCGTTTTTTCGTCCGCGAGCATAAACGGTATTGAATACCTCGGTTTTACTTTTAAACAAGTAGAGCTCAATGCCATTGGCTTTGAATTCGTCTTGTACTTCGTCCCATTTTCGAATGCGCTGGGTTGTTCCTTCTTTTTTGAAAAAATAATCGGAGACGTACTCAGAAGAAATTCGGAAATATTCCAACTCACCATCGCTGTCACGTTTAACCATGATGCAGTAATTATTACCGCCTTTCATGACTTCAAAAATGATATAGCTTTGATTGTGTGTAGGGAAGTAGTGATGTATGGTTTCTTTGTCACCTCTTCGTTGTCCTGAGAATGACATCTTCGAACCGTCTACAATAAACAAGAAGTTCAAGGTGTAGATTAAGGTAGATTTACCCACGTTATTTGGACCAACCAATTGCAATGAATCACAATCGTCGAGCCTCATTTCAGCATTCACATAGGTACTGGTATTGATACCAATAATTCGCGTTATCATAGAAAAATGTTTAGGTTTCGGAGCATGGCTCCTAACTCACAAATCTAATTGTCCGCTTGTGGGTGTGAAAGCAATGTTAATAAAAGTGGATAAAAAGCATTAAATGCGGTTAACCTCGTTTTTTCGAGAAAAAGGAGGTGAGTAGGGTACTGCACTCTTTTTCTAAAACACCAGAAGAAATTTGAGTTTTGGGATGAATGATTTTTCGGTCATGATCTTCGAAAAGGGAATATCCTCTTTTCAAGTCAGATGCTCCGAACACAATTCGTCCAATTCGGGTATTATAAGCAGCACCTGCGCACATAACACAAGGCTCTAATGTTACGTACAAGGTGCATGGAATCAGAGATTTGCCATTCAAATGTTCTGACGCAGCCGTGAAAGCTTGCATTTCTGCATGGGCAGTAAAATCATGCAAACGTTCAACTAAGTTATGACCGCGGGCTACAATCTTACCTTCTGCAACAATCACACATCCGACAGGAACTTCATCTATCTCAAGTGCGTATTCAGCCTCTTTGATGGCCTGCTTCATAAAATGAACGTCTATTTCCTCCTGTGTCATGACTGTGATTTGAGTTGCGAAATTATGTATTCCGTGCTGAGCTGTTGTTGATCTATACAGGGAAACTGGAATTGTACATTCCAATACATGCCCAAGTATTCTTGTTCCCACTGTCCTTTAGTAGGTATGAGAACGGCCTTTTTATTCAATCCGTGCAATTCCATAAGAGTGGTGTATCCACTGCGAGTAATGATGAGTTTTGCTTGTTTTAATACGGTTAGTTTATCATGTGCGTCTAAAAAACCTAAAAGATTAACATTTAATTTTTCTGCTTTGATGTTACAATGACCCACAATATGGAGAGGAAACTCTTTTGGCCACAGATCATGTATCAGCTGGGCCAATTGAGATCGTTGTGGCTCTGGACCCGATAAAAAAAGTATATTGTCGCAATTCGAATTGAAAGCTGAATTTTCATGCAATTCGGCCGTTAGAGGGCCAACGAATGTTACGTCTAATTTTGAGGTGGTAGATAGCAATCCAGCGAGTTTGGGTGAGTGTTCGAAATCGGGAATTTCAATTCGATTGAAATTTTTCAAACGTTTGTTCAATGCCCATTGAGCTATATTTTTCCAAGGCCATGGTCCCTGCAAGGTCAATTGGTGAGTGAGTAGGGTGGAAGGTACGTGTGATGAAAAAAATCCGTATCGGTTATCGGAATAAATGAGGTCTACCGAATTGTCTTTAATGAATTCATTTACCCAACGTGATTCTTCCAGCCAGTTTTTTTGAAATTGTTTGTTGCGTTTGGCTAGAAAAAGCATTTCAAAAGAAATGCCTTTCAATTCAATCTTATTGTCTGGTAATTCAGGAATAATTTCTAATTCAGGTTGAAGTTGGGACCACAATTCAAACTGATTTCGAGAACATGCAATGGTGATTTTATTTCCCAATTGTAAAAACTGAATCACCCGAATGTTTGTTCGGGTAATATGCCCATAGCCCCAATCAAGAGCGGAAACAAGAATGTGTTGCTTCAATTTAGGGTCGTGAAATGCGGATGTCTCGTTGAATATTCATGTTCGAAACAGGAATGAAAAATCCAGTCATTTTCTTCTTTTTTCCTTCTCTTGTGAATGTAATTTGAGCTTCGTCTCCCACTTGATGCTTTTCTAGAATGGACTTCAAATCTGTGAAGTTTTGGATTTTATTTCCATTCAACTCAACCAGAACATCTCCGGTTTGCAGACCCAAAGCGGCAGCAAGAGATGTTGGAGTCACTGACTCGATCATAACACCATTCCCTTTGTAGGATTTCGAAGGTGTAATTCCAATTTTAGCTGAGTTGTCTTGCTGTTGCATCATGGATTCACCGAATGGAAATTCACCTTGCCAAAAATTAAAATCCAATAGGTTTTCGTTTGGTTCGAAGTTAAAATCGAAATTGGGAAGAGAGTCATTGAAATCCATTTGCATTAAGAATTGTTCGTTCCCCAAGTCAATGTCTATATCAAGGTCCTTTAGCATGTCTTCCCATTTCGACATGTCCATTGAATTGGAGTCGAAATTGAAAATTAAGGTGTCAATTTGACCATTACTCGCGGTATCTATCTTGATGATGGTGACCTTGCTTTCAGTATGCTTTTGTGACCATGTTGTTTGAAACAAAAAACAAAGGAGTGCTATTAAAATGATGTTTTTCATAATGATTATTTTAATTCGAAATTAATGTGAAACTTCAATTAGCAGAAACTGATTGCCTGGAATTTCGATATTTGAATTCCAAGTTATGTTTTCATTGCTTAAGATATTTCGTCCGAATGTTTGTCCATTTAAGACTTCACTGATTTGAGACGTGTGTATTTGTTTAGCTTCCTGATTGAGGTTGTACAAACAAATGAGTGTTTTAGAATCACCTTTTTTAGCATAGACATAGGTGTTGTCATTCGGCACAAATTGAATCAGTTTGCCTGTGGTCATCCAAGAGTTTGTCTTTCGGTAATTGACAAGTGTTTTTATGAATTGAAAGGCTTCGTTTTGCAATGCTGTTCTTTCCTCTTGTTTAAAAAGATTTGTTTTGTGGTCATCCCATCCGCCGGGAAATTCTTCTCGAACATGTGCATCGGGGTTACAAAATCCGGTCATTAGAATTTCGGTTCCATAGTAAGTGCAAGGAATTCCTCTTAAAGTGTAAAGCATGGCATGCGCCATTTTCCATTTTATTAAATCTTGATTGAAAACAGAATAGATTCGGGGTAAATCGTGATTATCTAAAAAAGTGACTAGATTTTCAGGATGCTCATACTGGTAATCGTGAGCAAGTGTAAGTTCAATGCGTCTCAATCCCTCTTCCCATCCGAAATTTTCTGTAAGTCCTTTGGTAAGAGCGTAGAACAATTGGAAGTCAGTGACACCATTGAGTTGTGAATTAAAATGCGTATTCAATCGATTCCCTTCTGTGAACCATGCTTGAATAGGTGTGCCTTGTACCCAAGTCTCTCCGAAGTTGAACAAATTTGGATATTCGGTTTTCAGTGAAGCATTCAATTTTGCCATAAATGCTTGGTCTGGGTAGCTGTATGTGTCAATTCTAAAAGCATCAACGTGTGCAGTTTCCACCCACCAGATGGAATTTTGAATAAGGTATTTAGATAAATGAGGGTTTTGCTGATTTAGATCGGGCATGTGATGATCGAACCAACCGTTGGCCATGGTTGACTTATCGAATTCACTAGCATGCGGATCCATCATGGTTTCAGCTCGGTAGTTGGTTTTTGTAAAATTCGGATACCAGTGAAACCAAGCACTATCGGGCATTTCAAGAAAAAGTTTGTGCTGGTCTCCCCAATGATTGTATACCACATCCCAAACGTGTTTCATTTTCTTTTGACTCATGAGATTGGTCAGATGGTCTAAGTCACTTTGGCTTCCAATTCTTGGATCTATGAAGTAAGAATCGGTGGTTGCGTATCCGTGATATGAATCAATTTTTTCATTGTTTTCTACAATTGGATTTAACCAAAGGGCATTGAATCCAAGATCTTCAATGTAATTCAAATGATTGATTACTCCCTTCAGGTCGCCGCCTCGTCTGCCTTTGAGTTCATTTCGCTCTGTTTTTTGGAAGTAGCTAGAAAACGATTCATTGTTGGTGTCACCATTTGAGAATCGATCAGGAAAAATAAGGTAGATCGCGTCTGATTGATTCAGGCCGAGGGGAGAATATGATTTAGGTGTTATTGGGTATCGAATTAATTCCGTTGCATCTGAATTAACCCCATTAACAAGGAGTGATATTTCATTGTTTTTAGGTTGTTTCTTGATGGTTAATTCAACAAAATAGTAGTTGTTTAGTTTTGATTTTTCAATAGAATTTATACATGCAAAAGATTTACTTTCTTTCGTTAGTTTGAATTGTAAATTTTCATTGGTATTGGCATAGAATAAGAGCTCTACAGTGGGATTCTCCAAACCACTAAACCAATTTGGCGGGTCAATCCGTTCAATGATTCTTCCATCTTGATTCTGAGCGAAGGAAGAGATGAACAATAGGCTTGTGAATAAAAACAGCGAACTTTTTTTCATGATTTACGTCTAGTAAGGGTGTGCGACACAAAAACGAATTATATTTGGAAAGTGTTAAAAGTACACGAACTAAACTAAATCATTTAAAACCTATGAAAAAAATTTTTACTTTCTGTTTCGTAGCGTTAGCAGCTTTAGCCGCAAAGGCCCAAGTTGATGTAACGTTTAACGTAGACATGAACGGCCAAACCGTGAGTGGAAATGGCGTTCACTTGGCAGGTAACTTCAATGATGTCAACTATGACGGAATTGTTGAGAACGCTGCTTATGTAAACTGGAATCCTGGCGACCAGGCTAACCCCATTGTAATGGCGGATGGAGATGGCGACGGTGTATACAGTGTAACCCTATCTTTAATTCCTCAAATCTACCAGTTCAAATTCATCAATGGAAATGGATGGGTAGGTTCAGAAGATGTTCCTGCTGCTTGTCAAGTAGAAGTTAACGGAAATGACAACCGTTTTTGGTTAATTTCTGGTTCTAATACAACGGAATCAATGACTGTATGTTTCGCGAATTGCGCAGCATGTGGAGAGAAGACCGTACGTTTCCGTGTTGATATGACACAAGAGGCGAGTGGAGTTAATCCAGCTGGAGTTTTCTTGGCTGGTGATTTCCAAGGATGGAATCCTGCGACTACGCAGATGTTTGATCCAGCTTACCCACTAGGTAACCCTACTGGCACTTTTGAAGCTATTGTTAACGTAGGAACTGCTACTTCCTTGTCATACAAGTTTATCAACGGTAACGATTGGGCTTTTGCTGAAGCGGTTCCAAACGAGTGTGCAACGGGAGGTAACAGAACAGCTGACCTTGCTTCAGACAACACCGTATTGGATGTTGCATGTTTCAGCGCTTGCGGACCATGTCAAGCTCCAACTCCTGTTTTCTTCCGTGTAAACATGTCTTTGCAAACTGTGAATCCAAACGGACCACACGTTGCAGGAAGTTTCCAAGGATGGAATCCTGGTGATCCAACTACATTAATGACAGATCCAGATGGTGATGGAATTTATGAAGTGACTTTATTATTACAACCGGGCTCTTATGAGTACAAGTTTGTGAATGGTGCTGATTGGGCTGATGGAAATGAGTCTTTACCAGCAGAATGTAATGTTAATGGTAACCGTCAATTGGTTGTAGGTTCAGATCCAGTTATTGAGCACTGGTGCTACACACAATGTTCAGTTGAATGTATCACTGATCCAGATCCAGCAGATGTTACTTTCCGAGTAAATATGATGAGCACAGCAGTTGATCCTGCAGGTGTATGGATGATTGGGGGCTTCACTACTCCAGCATGGCAAGGTGGTGCAACTCAAATGACAGATGCTGATGGTGACATGGTTTATGAGTGCACAGTGAACATCAGCGGTTCAGCTGAAATTCAGTACAAATTCATGAATGGTGATGTAAATGCTCCAACAAATGAAGAAGGTGCTGGTATCATTGCTTGCGGTGTTGCAAATGGAGTTGGCGGATACAACCGTGTTCACACGCGTTCTGGTCTAGCTGAAGTTTTGAACATTGTTTGTTTCGATTCATGTGCTGATTGTTTCATTAGTGTTTCAGAATCGAATTTCTTGAACTCTTTGAATGTTTATCCAAACCCAGCTAACGATTATGTATTGTTATCTTTCGGTCAAGAGACTTCAAACAAGATTTATGTTCGTATTCTAAACCAATTGGGTCAAGTAGTTGCTACACAAAACGTAGGAACTCTACCAGCTGGTAATAACACTGTACGTGTAGAGCTTGCTTCGCTTTCTGCTGGTATTTATGCAGTAGAATTGGCGAATGGTAAGGATCGTGCTACCGTTCAGATTGCAGTTGAATAATGTGGATTTAGTTTCAGGAAAGGCCGCGATTCGCGGCCTTTTTTGTTTGACAGAGGATTGAAAAAAACAAACCCCCGAACGCTTTCGAGGGTTTGCCTTACCTTAACTAAAAAGACCCGCCGTTATACGGCCTCGGCTTTAGAGACGCAAAAATAATCCTTGAAAAGAACTAGGGTGTTAAATAATTCTCAAGTTTATTCACAATTCTAAGCTCAATTCCCTTTTTATTTTAAAGTGCTATACCATCTATTATTGATTTTCAGTCGAATATCGAGAGGTTGAGAATTGTTAATTGGCAACGAAAATACGCTGTTTGGAGTAGAGGTGTGAAACAATTGCTTTCCTAACACATCGTAAACACACACTTCTTCAATCATACTTTCACTTGTCAATGTTATGCTTGTAGGAGTGCGAATAACATTGAAATTCGAACTTGCTTCAAGAGTGCTCAATGAAGAAATCAAGACAGTTAAACTGTCGGAATCTACGAAACAGCCGTTTTCAAACACATCAAAATAAATCAAGTGTTCGCCATCTGATTCAAATTGGAAGACTGGTGAGAAGTCAAGCGATATATCGCCTTCATCAGTTACCCAAGAAAAAGTGGTGTTTGAGCTGGATACATTATCGATTGCAAGCGGATTATTAAAACCCGCAGGTATGTTTAGTTCGATGGTTGGTCCAAATGTATTTATGATTTGCCACTCCCAAAGATTGTTGTACACTACATCGCGTACTGCGGTTTTTATGATATCAGCAGTAGCTTGAGGCAGGGTTGAATTGAATGAAATTGAAGTTGGGTCAAGTTGAAACATAGCTACATTCATACAACATGCTGCGACATAGCTCCCCTCGGCAGTAGGGTGAGAACCATCGGCATTATATAAATCAATACTTGGATAATTTGTTCGAATGAATTTCCACACAGCACCAACCGGAGAAAGTAATGCTTCGTTATCTAATGCCATTTGTCGGTATCTTAGATTTAACAGGCTGTCCATACCCTCATATGTGCACACGGGAGGCCAACTTGCACAATTGGCAGCGTCGCCATTTTCTCTTCCCCAAGTCATGTAAAAAATTGTTTTGGCACATGGATTTGAGGTGTGTATTTGTTCATCTAATTGAGTAGCATACGGGAAACACTGCGAAGCAACTTGATTATCGGGGAATGAGGGGAGCTGGCTTTGTTCTTGGAGAATAACATAATCCCAGTCGCCAGAAGCAATGAGTGATTGACTAGTGGCGTTGGTGGTATGCTGCTGAAAGGTATGCCCTCCGGGAGTATTGCTGCCGGTAATCAACGTGTAACCTGCACTATTCGCACAGTCGGCGGTTAATTGTGGAAGGTTGTTGTAAGAGGTGTAGCTATTTCCTAAGAATAATACTTTGGTTTGAGCATGGAAACTATTGGCAATGCAGAGTGCTCCAATGGCAATGAATCTTTTCATTTATTTAAATGTCACAGGTAAGGCAATGGTTTTTCCATCGCGAAGAATTTCAACTTGAATGGTTTGACCTTCACTGAATTTGCCTAACGCTTCCATGTATGAGGTCATGTCTATTATTTTAAAATCGCCCATTTTCAATACCACATCTCCTTGTTTCATGCCTGCATTCGAGGCGGGTCTATTTTCTTTCACACCATCAATACGCATTCCTTCGCCGTCGAACATGTAATCTGGCATTACACCCAACGTTACTTTAAATGACGTGTTTTGTTGAGCGGGTTCTGCTGTTTTTGTAAAGGTTAATTTTTCTTGCGTGTTTAGCGATTTCACTAGAGACAATATATAGCTAGTGACGTTTTCTAATCCATCATAATTGATTTTATCATAATCGTCACTGGGTTTATGGTAATCGGCATGTTGGCCTGTAAAGAAATGCAGAACAGGCACACCTTGATTGTAAAAAGAACTGTGATCGCTTGGTCCAATTCCACTTTTATCGAATATGAGTTTGAATCCGAAGGTGTTCTTTTCAGTTAATAGCGGTTCCCAAATGGCCGTTGTACCTGTACCGCTTATACTTAGCGCCTTCTCTGCATTCATGCGTCCTACCATATCCATGTTTAGCATGCAGTTCATGGATTCAATAGGAATTGTTGGATTTTTTGAAAAGTAATTGCTTCCCCATAAACCTTTTTCTTCCCCACTGAAAGCAATAAAAAGATAATTATACTTGGGCGATTTGTCATTTTCCATGAGGCCTGATGCTAATTGAATCATGGCCGAAACACCGCTCGCATTATCGTCAGCTCCGTTATGAATTGCCTTCTCACCGGTCCACAAACTATTTTCATCTCCCCAACCCAAGTGGTCATAATGGGCACCAATAACAATGGTATAGGGTCTTCCATTATCAATAAATCCAATTACATTTTTCCCTTTAATTTCTTTGACTAAACTTTTTCCCATAACTGTGCTGTCGCCAACATGGTGTATTTGTCCGTGGCCTTGTGGAATGAAAGAAAAGTGTTGAAAGTATCCGTCTGTGCCTTTGGATAAAAGTCCAATTTCTTTGAATCGAGATTCAATGTATGCTGCAGCTTTATCTGCACCGGGCGTGCCAATGGCCCTTCCTTCAAAATCGTCGCTTGCCAATCGCATCACATCAGCGTGCAATTGAGTAATTTCAGTTCCTGTTGGAGTTTGAGTAACCGAGCAACTCGCCAGCGTTAATGCGGCTGCAAAAAAGGGAAGACGGATAAAATTAATTTTCATGTTGAATGAAAAATTTGGTTGTTTGGTTTGTGTTCGAAGTGCGAATAAAATAAATGCCATTTGCCCACTGGCTGACATCAATCATTTGGGAGGCAAAAGGCAAGTTGATTTGCATTTCTCTTCCTAAAGCATCTACAATCTGCACACCCTGATTGTTCAGAGAGGTGGGTAATTGAATGTAGTTGTCGGCTGGATTAGGGAAGGGAAGATATGCCTCATTTAAATCGGGCACCTGCATAGGGCAAGGTTGGCATTGACTCCAGCATACGATTGGCAACGTGATTGTGCCAGCGCTTGACAAGAAACTGCGATTGATATTCCCTGAGCCGTCGTCAACACCGCATTCAAAGGGAACTAGTTCTTCAGTTCCCCAGGCATTTCCGAACATAAATTTGTATTGTATGAGTTCATTTTCTGGAATTGTAACCGTAGTGGAGTAGGTAGTTCCAAATTGAAGGGTCATAGGCGTTGCCGTTGGATCCCAATTGTTGAAGGAACCGGCGACATGGACTCCTTCCGGAGACGCTATGATTCCGGTCATACCACTGCCAAGATCAAGATTGAACGTAAGCGTGCACATGGGAATAATTATACATGCACCACACCCTGAAAAACAATCACCTTCAAGTGTGGTCATGGATTGGTTTGTGGTGGTATAGGTTCTGTCAAAACTGCCTATGCCATTCGGAATTCCACAAGACTCAGGAACAATTTCTTGGTTGCTCCATCCGTAACCGTTAATGATTTTGTATTGCACGGTTTGGTTCGAATTAAGAACTACCACGGCTTCAAATTTATTGGGCGCATACTGACTCATGGGTGTTGCAATGGTGTCCCAATTGTTGAATGTTCCTACCAAATAAACACCATTCGAACTGATTGTTTCGTTGGAAAGGTCGGTTCTGAAGGTTACCAAAACAGGCGTGGGTTCAATGCATGCAGCACATTGATTGAAGCAAACAGGACCAATAATTACATTCTCTGTTCCGGTTTGAAATGTTCTATTGGTGTTGCCATTTCCATCATCTGTAGCGCAGTCGAAAGGTGGATTTTCATCGCTGTTCCAATCATTCCCATTTACGAATTTATACGTTAAAATTGTGTTTTGATCAACACTAACCTGCGCCTCGTACAAGCCTCCACCCATATCATTCATCAGAATGCTTGAAGGATTCCATCCTTGAAAATCACCCGCCAAATGAACGCCATTCGGCGAAACAATTTCATTTGACATGTCTACCTGAAAGACAGCCGTAATTTGAGGTGCTATAGTAGGACAATTGGTGCATGATGAGAAACAAACGGGTTCAAGAACAATGTTGTTTGTAGGAACTATAAAAGTTCTATTGAAACCACCGAAGCCATTTGGTGCTCCACAAGATCCAGGAACATTTTCCTCATCTGTCCAGGTTGTTCCGTTGATGTATTTGTAAGATATGGTTGTTCCTTCAGTAAGAGAGGCGGTGTATTCGTAAATCCCGTCAGCGTTGGTGTCTGTGAGAAAAGTGGTGCCAGGTGCCCAACCTTGAAAATCACCTGCAATGGAAACGCCATTGGCATTGACATTCAGCCCTTGCACATTCAGTTGAAAGGTAACGTCAATACCGAAAATAGAAATCGAGTATAAAATAAAAAAGAAAGAAATGAGTTTTTTCATGGTTCGCTTTTTTGTAAAAATACGCCAATATTGAAAAACAAACTTTACATTCGCCCTGTATGCGGCTATTGCTCTTCATATTTTTATTTCAATCAGTAACAGCTCTCGGGCAGCTTATTCATATTGAAGGTCGTGTGAAAGATCCCCACGGGCAGGGTATAGCTAACGCAATAGTAGTAAACAACAGAACGCATGCAGGTACTTTCGGTGATGCACGTGGAAACTTCAATATCTATTGCGAGAAGGGAGACACCCTCAGTGTAACAGCTTTAGGGTATTATACGCGTCAAATTTGCATGAAGGATTCCACTTTGAAGGAGGTGTACAAACCGGTCATATTTTTAGACGATCGCATTTATCAGCTTCCCACAATAGCCATTTTAACTCCTCGTGATTTGGAAGACATTGCAGATGATATTCGAAGCATTGGTTTTGATGAAGATGCTTTTCGCACAGGAAGTATCATGAGTCCCATTACACTTTTGTACGAAAGTTTCAGTAAGCGTGAACGCAACAGAATTGAAATAGAGCGTTTGAAGTATGAAGACAAAAAACGCGATCTACTAAAAGAGCTATTTCATCTATATGTAGATTTTGATATTATAGATTTAACGAATGAAGAGTTTGATGAATTCATTGATTTTATGAATGTAAGCGATGAGTTTCTGAGAAACAGTTCGCAATACGAATTCCTAGTTTTTGTCAAGGAACAATTTGTTCGTTACAAGGCGTGGAGACGAAATCAGATTAAATGGAAGCCCGAAGATTTTAACTTCGATGAGAATTAATTAGTTCAGTCCTGAATTGAATTTCTTCACCCCATAGCAGCCGTATGCTCCCCAATTCCTGTTGTATCCGTATACTAGAACAGTATAGTCATTTTCTGTTTCGTAATGATTCCCTTCCGAATAGGGTATGTAGTTTCCGCTTGTGTCTTTCATAACGAATCTATAGCTGTAAACGCCCTGCTTTAAATAGGCGGTAGCTTCGTATCTTTCCAATCCGGGGTTCCATGTTGCTGGGACATATTTGTTCGCAATTCCCGAACATTCTAAGAACATTTTACCGTTCTCTTGTGACGGGGTTGATAAAGAGAAATGTACCGTGAAATAATCCGCATTCAATTGGTCGTCAAAAGATAATTCTTGATTGTCGGTTGCAACATAATAATTGCCGTTGACGTCTTTTCTACTTGCATAGCTGCGGGCGTTTTCAGAGATTTCTGTTTGAAGGTAAATCTGTTGATCTTCAATTTTTGCAATGCCGTAGCATGGCACCCTAGGATTCTTGAATTCAAACATGCGGTATTCCCCACCTCCCCAGAATGAATTTCTTCCATCTGAATAATCATATTGAAATTCGGAAAAGGAAGGCGTGAATGTTGGTGAAAGAGTGTAGATGCCATTCAAGAAATCTTGATTTTGTATGATGGCTATTTGCAACTTATCTCGGTCCGAATTTGGCATTTGGTCAGCAATAATTTTTAAATCAACTTCTTGCTTAAAAAATCGAAATCCCGCTTCACTGCTTGCATTTATTTGCGCTTGAATGTTCGTTCGGTTTTCGAAAACGGTGAAGTAAAGAATAGCAATTGGAGTCTGAGCGTCATCCATCTCAACAAGATCATTGTTGAAGATGGTTACCCGATAATTACCCGAAATTCGAAATTGAGTCATTTCATTCGGTAGCTCGAACTGGTAATGATCATAGGCTTGTAAGGTATTTAGTGAATTCGTTGGATACGGAATTCGATTTTCACTGAATCCTTGTATACAATCCATGGCATCTAATCCGTCGGGAATAAATTGAGGATTGCAATGTTCAATGGAATAGATAAGATCTGTCTCAACTTCAGTGAAAAGATCAAATTCAAAGAGCAGCGGGGTGTCTGAATTTAATTCATAATAAGGCCCGCCGTATCGGGCATCTTTCGGATGTATGGTTGGGCAGTGTACATCACTGTGATAATAATTCATGACACCTTGAGAGAGCATCTGCTGAGTAATCAAAATGAATGCGTAGATGATGTGAATTCGGTGCATGGAATTAAAGATATGGAATTAACTTTGTGCATCATGAATTTATCGAATCGTTTGAAATGGATCATCGGCATATCTGCCTTTGTACTTATCATGGCTGCAGTTATCTTTCTTAAAACTCAGAAGGCCTCGGCATCAAATGACCGTCTGGTAGGAAGAGATTATTCAAGGCAGTTTTTGGGTATGGAGTATACCGTTCAAGTTATTGGAGATTCTGTAGATTATTCCCGAGGGTTAGATAGTTTGGAGGCGTTATATCGATTTCATTTTGATAATTCAAATCCGAATTCGTCCGTCATGAAATTTAATTTAAGTCAGATTACGAATGCACCAATTTTGATCGAGGATAGGGGAGGATTGTTTTTACGGGTATTGAAGGTAGCAGATGAAATGCATTCGAGAAGCGGATACAATTGGGATTTTTCTTTAACACCCGCAAAGGTAGCTTGGTTGCCGTTTGTGATGAGTTTCAAAGAGGGAGCGGCGAATATTGATTCGTTGAAATCCATGGCTTCTTTGCAGAATGTTAAATTGAATTATGAAGTTTTAGCTGATAATCAGATTGCCTTGTTTAAAACACATCCTTCAATTGAATATGACTTTCAAAAAATTGTTAAGGCCATGTTCATGGATGAAGCCATGTCATATTACAAAAGAAGATCGAAATCTATTAATCAGATTGTGATTCGGAATAAAGAAAATTGGGTGTTGACGTTTGGAAATCAGGTAGACTCGTTGAATCGCGTGAATCTGTGGACGGATAGCAAGCCCTCAGAAAACAATATATTAATTCAAGACCGAGGTTTTGCTTCATGCAACGCTATAGAGAAAAGAACATTGATTGATCCGTTCACGCTTGCACCTGTCACGAACGAAATGTATCAGACCTATGTGACTGCCCCTTCTATGTTGGAAAGTGTCATTTTTGCTGAGTCGTTTATGGTCATGGGCGTGGAGTATATGGGATCTTGGTATTCAAACAACGAAGACTCAGACATTCAGTCGTTGGTTTATTTTACCACACAAGATGGTCAACGTGATTATGCCTATACCGAGAATTTCGGGAAGATGATGATTCAGAAATTGAAAAAATAATGACTGAGTCGCTCATTCTATCCATTGAAAGTAGTTGCGATGATACTTCAGCAGCGGTTTTAAGAGGAACAACGGTGCTCTCGAATTGCACATCTACCCAGCCTGAGCATGCCAAATTTGGAGGGGTAATTCCAGAAGTAGCAGGAAGGGCTCATCAACAGAACATGCTTCCTGTCATAGACCGCGCATTGCGTGAGGCTGGTGTTGGTTTTCAGGATTTAAATGCGATAGCTGTAACCCAAGGGCCCGGATTAAGCGGCTCACTTTTAGTGGGACTAACGTACGCTAAAAGTTTGTCATTAGCATTGGGCATACCCTTGTTCGGAATACATCACATGCAAGCCCATATTCTAGCTCATTTTGTAAATAATACAGAAGATTGGCCATTGTTTCCATTTCTGAATTTGACCGTAAGCGGTGGACATACGCAATTGGTTCTTGTGCATTCACCGTTACAAATGGAAGTGCTTGCTGAAACCATTGATGATGCGGCCGGAGAGGCCTTCGATAAAGCTGCTAAACTGTTGGGTTTGAATTATCCGGGTGGCCCTGAAATTGACAAGTGTGCTCAATTGGGCGATGCAAAAAAGTATTCCTTTAATCATCCACAGGTGAAGGGGGGGGATTACAGTTTCAGTGGAATGAAAACATCATTGTTGTATTTCCTCAGAGATCAATTGAAAGAGAATCCAAATTTCATTGAAGAAGAAAGGCATCATATTGCGGCTTCTTATCAAGAGGCTATTGTAACCTATTTGCTGAAGGTTGCTAAGAAAAAGCTCCAGGAATTAAATGTATCAACCTTCACATTGGCAGGAGGCGTATCTGCTAATACTGCATTAAGGGCGCAGGCTTTGCTGTTGGGGGAAGAGCTCGGCATTCAAGTTTACATTCCAAAATTTGAATACTGTACAGACAATGCAGCAATGATTGGCGTGGTAGGATATTTTCAATATCAAGCAAGCATGGCTGCCTTGGACATGGCTGCTTGTCCGCGTCCAAGATGGAAGCTGAATTAAATGTTTTTGTATTTATAAATCGGGTCCATTTCGCTTTCTGGCGTGATAGTAATAACGGGATTAAGAATTCCATTGCTTAATCCGTATACCCAACCGTGAATGATTGGCATTTTCCGTTTTTTCCAGGCTCCCTGTATGATGTTTGTTTCAGCTAAGTGATGAGCTTGTTCAATGACATTCAGTTCAACCAAACGGTCAAATCTTTTTTCTTCATTTTCAATGTCATGCAGTTCCTGTCTATTGGACTTGTATACATCTTTAATGTTTCGAAGCCAGTTGTTAATGATAGGAAGGTAATCATTGCCCATTGCAGCTTTAACCCCGCCACAACCGTAATGGCCGCATACAATAACGTGTTGTACTTCTAACACATCAACGGCATAGGTGAGAACAGAAAGCAGGTTGATGTCTGTATGCACAACCATATTCGCAATATTTCTATGCACAAAAATTTCTCCTGGGGCGGTCCCTGTTATTTCATTTGCAGGCACACGGCTATCACTGCAACCAATCCACAGGTAATCTGGTTTTTGAATTTTCGCCAGGCGATCGAAGTACTCTGGATTTTCTTCAATTTTTTCAGAAGCCCAAGCCTTATTCTCAAGCAATAGTTTTTCAATTTCTCTCATATGGAAATGGTTTGAAAATGCTTAGGTATTTCACCCCAATCATTTTTGTTGAATTCAATGTCTATGTTATTTGTTTGTGCAAACGTATGGAAATCGCGAATAATCTCAATGATGTCTGGATCCATAAACTCGCATTTAGTAGCATCAATAAGTACAAAGCTGTTCGGAGTAATTTCTGAAAGTTTTCTTTTCAGAAGTGCTTTATTCAGGAACGAAACTTCTTTTCTAAATCGAATCAAATAATCATTGTTGTCTCCTTTGGTAACTCGAATGGCACTGTGGAAATTAGACCGAATCACATAATACAGACCTACAATTATTCCAATCACAACGCCTTTTAGTAGATCTGTGAATACGACTCCTAAAAAAGTTGCAATAAATGGTAAGAATTGAGCAAGTCCTGCTTTCCAAACGGATTTGAATACACTAGGCTTTGTGAGCTTATAGCCCACCATTATAAGAATAGCTGCAAGCGCTGCAAGAGGAATTAGATTCAGCGTTTTAGCGAAAAACACAACTGCGATCAAGAGCCAAACGCCGTGTAATATGGCAGAAGTTTTAGTTTTCGCGCCAGCAAAAAAATTGGCAGAGCTTCTTACCACAACCGAGGTTACAGGTAATCCGCCAAACAAACCACTTATGGTATTTCCAAGGCCTTGTGCAATAAGTTCTCTGTTCGGAGGTGTGACACGTTTTTGAGTGTCCATTTTATCAGCAGCTTCCAAATTCAAAAGACTCTCTAAAGATGCCACTACAGCTATAATGAATGCATTCAATAAAACCAGAGGATTGAGGAAGTCAGAGGTGTGGAAAAGCAGAAAATAGATGGGTTCTTCAGAATGAATAAGATTAGGAAGTTGAATGAGATGTTCACCTTCAAGTTGTTCTGAAATGCCTAATAAATATGAAAACTGATTTAATACCACTCCTACAAGAACAACAAGAAGTAGTGCAGGTATTTTATTTAACAGCGGATTTTTTTTGGCATATTTCGATTCGAAAAAGATAAGTATGAGCAGACAAGTCACACCAATAAAAATAGCTTCGCTGTGCGTAGAGGAATAGAGAAGTTCTGAAAAAGTGTTGTGGCCATCTTCTTGAAAAAAAGATTCATCGCCTTCGTAATCTTTGTCAAAGCCAATAAGGTGAGGAAGTTGTTTAAAGATGAGAATGAACCCAATGGCAGCCATCATTCCTTTTATTACCGATGACGGAACAAACTCTCCAAGAAAACCAAATCGTAAAATTCCGAAAATGATTTGAAAAATTCCGGCCACAACAATGGAGGCAAATAATAAATTCAGATCGCCATTTAAACCAGTTATAGCAGTTGTTAAAACAACTATGAGTCCCGCAGCGGGGCCTGAAACACTGATGTTAGACTTGCTAATTAGCCCTACTACAATACCGCCTAATATTCCAGCAACAATTCCTGAAAGGGGGGTAACACCACTTGCATGTGCAATGCCAAGGCAAAGAGGCAAAGCAACTATGAATACAACCAATGAGGAGTATAAATCTTGCGGATGAAAAAATACTTTTTTTGCTGCTTTCATGTCAGCTAAGATAGGTACTTAGGATTCCATTTCCGTCATGGATTTGGCAAGAAGTTGTCTTAATTTTCTGACATATTCTTCCTTCAACCAATTTAAATAATTTTCTGTGCTTTTTGAAATGCAATAACTGTATTGTTTGAGTCGGCTTTTAATGTCCTCATCAAGAGCTCTTAACAATTCCAGGGCATAGGAAAATTCAGTTGCATTTTCTGTAATGATAGAGCAGTGCTGCTGAATGCTTTTTTCTAGAATGTCTTTTCCTTTTCCACCAGCACGAGTATGACGCAGATATTCAGCTTTTATGTCGAACTCAATTACAGGTGAATTTGCAAAGAGTGCTCGTGTTTCTGGCGACATTTCGTACTTCATTTCACGAGACATTTGCTCGTCGGAAATAATGTTTTCAATGTAGTTGTTTGGGTGAGCGAAAATATCGTTCCAATCAATTGGGCTCTCCCATAACCCGAATCGTCTGGCGTTATTACCTAAATCAATAATGGTAAACTCATCTTTATTCGGAAGTTTTCTTGATCCCCTTCCAATCATCTGATGATAGAGTGTAAGAGACTTAGTAGCTCTGTTTAATATAATGGTCTCAACAGTTGGTTCATCAAAGCCAGTAGTTAATATTGAGACAGAGGTTAAAACGGCTTTTGGTGTCTCTTTGAACCACTGCAGAATTTCTCTTCGCTCTTGCTCAGAATTGGTGTTATCTAAATGTCGAATGTCATGTCCGGCTTCGCGAAATTGATGAAAAACTTGTTTTGAAGTTGCAATTCCGTTATTGAAGATGAGCGTTTTTTTTCCTAATGCTTGTTGCTCATAAGCGTAAAGTAGTTTTTCTTGCATGAAAATATTTCCATACAATTTCTCTGAACTACTTACGGTGTAGTCTCCTGTAATTCCTACTTTTAAGGAGTGCAGACTTACATCATAGCTGTAAGTAACACCTTGGGCTAAGTACCCTCCTTTTATGAGTGCTCCAATGCTTTCACCAACGAGCAGGTCGTCATAATTATCTTTTAACGGTAATTTTATGTTGCTGCTAAGTGGAGTGGCGGTGACACCAAGAATAATTTGATCTTCAAACCACTTGAATAACTTGCGAAAAGAGTTGTAGTGCGCTTCGTCAATGATAACTAACCCCAAATTCGCAAACTCCATTTTTTCATCTCGAAGTCTGTTGTGCAGGGTTTCAACCATGGCAACGAAGCAATCATACTCTTGCTCATCTGGCAATTGTTTTACCTTGCTAACAATGATTTTGTTCGAAACGCCAAAGTCTGCGAGCATGTGACTTGTTTGGCTCAATAATTCAATTCGGTGGGTGAGGATGAGTACTTTTTTTCCAGTTTCTTGAATATATCTTCTCGCTATTTCAGAGAAAATAACTGTTTTTCCTCCGCCTGTTGGAAGTTGAAAACACAAGTTGTATTTGGCAGGAAACTCATTGAATTTCGCGAAAATATTCTCAAGTGCACGCTCTTGATAATCGTATAATTTTTTTCTTTCGTGTGCATTTGAACTCATTCTTCCCGTGTTGGAAATTTGGCCAACGTGCAAAAATAGGGTGAATTAGTGTTCAGGTCGAAAAGGACGCATAATAATTTCACTCACGTTCACTCCTTCAGGTACTTCAATGGCATTGAGAATTTGTTGAGCAACCCATTCTACGGGCATTCCAGCTGCAAAGCTAGGTCTGAGTTGATCTAAAAGGTCGCTGTTTTTGGTTTGTTCAACGAACGGAGTGTTCACAGATCCCGGACTTATGGTGGTCACTCTAATTTTTTTTGCGAGTTCGGTTCGAACACTTTCACTAATGGCAAAAACCGCATGCTTCGTTGCACAATAAATTCCGCTGTTCGGAAAAACATAATGCGAAGCCAAGCTTCCCAAATTAATCAGATGACCTTTAGATTCAATCAAGTGTGGCAATGTGGCATGAAGTACATTCAACACGCCTTTGATATTCACATCAATCATGGTATGCCAATCTGCTAAGTTCGCATTTTCAAGAGGGTCAAATATTCCTAATCCGGCATTGTTCAGCAACACATCAATACCACCCATGTGTTTTTTTGCCTCCTCAACAAGTTGTGAAACTTCTTCGGCCTGAACAACGTCAGCAGCGAAATAGCCAACGGCATGTAGCTCCTTACTCAATTCAGACAAGGCCGATTGATTTCGCCCTGATAGAAACAAATCATGTCCATTTTTTGCTGCAAGTTCAGCAGTGGCTTTGCCAATTCCGGAGGTAGCTCCTGTAATTAAAATTTTTCTCTTCATGTTATTTCTGTGCTCGTTTTAGTAATACAAAAGCCAAGATTCCAAAAACAAAATTGGGTATCCAAACAGCCATCAGCGTTGGCACTCCAAGATTCATAGCACTTACTGCCGTTACTCGTGAAATAAACACGAAGATGAATCCTATGATAACCGCTAAGGCCAGGTGTAGCCCAATTCCTCCTCGAGACTTACGTGATGCGATACTGACACCAATTAATGTGAGTATAATTATTCCGAATGGCCCTGCGGTGCGGTTTTCACGCTCCAATTCGAATTTGGCTACATTGCCCGAACCGCTGAGTCGTTGCTCTTCAATAAAGGTGTTTAATTCGTCCCAATTCATGGTGGAAACTACTTCAGAGCGCAGGCCGAAGTCTTCAGGTTTTACCTCAAGAATTGTATCTAAATGCGGTTTGAAAATGACTTTTTCGTGATTGCCATCCTTTCTTCTGACCTGGACATTGTTCAGCATCCATTGGTTTGTTTCAAGATTGAAATTGGCGCTTGCGCTCATGAGCTTAAAGGTCAATTCACCATTTTCCCAACGCTCAAGACTAAATTGACTTCCTCCGTTATTTTTCGGATTGTATCTATGAAAATAGGCGAGTAAGCCAGGCTCAATCTCACGATGAATATTGATGTCTTGAATAGTCAATTGGTCTTTCAGGTATTTGACTTCAAATTCAAATTTCTTTTTATTGGCATAAGGAACCACATAATGGCCAAGGACAAGTGAGAGACCGCACAGGAAAAATGAAGCAATAAGGAAGGGGCGAAGAATTCTGCTGTAGCTGATTCCGCTGGCTAGCATGGCAATGATTTCCGTACGTTGAGACATTTTCGAAGTGAACCAGATGACGGTTAAGAAAATAATGAAACTACTGAGCAGCGTTCCGAAATAAAGGCAGAAATTTAAATAGTAGTGCACAATGATTTCGTATCCGGTTGCTTTTGACTTCAACAAATCATCTATGTTCTCACTTACATCGAATACTACAGCAATGATGACAAAAGCTAAAATCATAAAGAGAAAAGTGCCGAAGAACTTTTTCAAAATGAATCGATCTAAGATGCCAATCACAAGCGAGTACTTAAAGTGTTAATGACACTGTTCTTCCATGACGCGAAGGTTCCTTCAATTATTTTTTCTCGGGCAACACGAACCAATTCAAGATAAAATGCGAGGTTATGTATTGAGGCTATTTGCAATGCTAAAATTTCGTTGGCTACAAATAAATGGCGCACATACGCTTTGGTATAGAACGAATCCACATAACTGGTTCCATTCTCGTCAAGCGGAGAAAAATCATTCTCCCATTTTTTGTTTCTCATATTCATGGTGCCATTCCAAGTGAAGAGCATTCCATTTCGCGCATTTCGAGTAGGCATTACACAGTCGAACATGTCAACACCTAGTCCAATACACTCCAATATATTCGCGGGTGTTCCAACTCCCATGAGGTACCGAGGTTTATCCTTTGGTAATATGTTGCAGACCAATTCGGTCATTTCATACATGACTTCATGAGGTTCACCAACACTTAGTCCTCCAATGGCATTGCCGTAGGCATTTTTATTCGCAATGTATTCCGCACTTTTTGCCCTGAGGTCACTATACACACTTCCCTGAACAATTGGGAAGAGGGCCTGTTGATATCCGTATTTTGGATCAGTATTGTTCCACTGATTGAAACATCGGTCCAACCATTTGTGGGTGATGGTCAGTGAATCACTGGCGTATTTCTTATCGCACGGATAGGGCGGACACTCATCAAAAGCCATGACGATATCTGCACCAATACTGCGCTGAATATCCATCACATTTTCTGGAGTAAACGTGTGTTTCGAACCATCAATGTGCGATTTGAAAACAACACCTTCTTCTTTTATTTTTCTGTTATTCGATAAACTGTAGACTTGGTAGCCTCCACTGTCTGTTAAAATGGGACCTTGCCAATTTATAAATTGATGAAGACCTCCTGCTTGTTCCAAAAGTTCTGTACCAGGTCTCAAATACAGGTGGTAGGTATTGCCTAAAATAATTTGAGCTTTAATTTCTTTTTTCAAGTCGGGTTGCGAAACAGCTTTCACACTTCCCACCGTACCCACAGGCATGAAAATGGGAGTCTGTATTTCACCATGCGCTGTATGTAAAACGCCTGCTCGAGCTTTGCTTTGGCTGTCTTCTACAATTAAATCGTATTTCATTTTTTAATTGCCTGCAACCTTTATTTTAATTTCCAATTTGAAATGCGCATTTATGACATCTATGAACTCCTTTGATGGGGCCAATGCTTTGGAAAATGTGAAATTGAAGTTTTTATTTGATTGATTTTTGGATTTCAAGTTAGAGGCATTTCCAAAGCTATAAACACGAGCATTTCCTTCAGACATTGGGAAAATATCAAGCAGTGGAATTGATTCGTCAGAGTGCGTAATGGCTGATGCGGCCGACGAAAGTTCCAGTTGATTATCGAAATTCTCCGAACAAATCAACGTGTTTTTTTCTAAAGTAAGTGAAGAGATTGCTGGTGTTAGTATACTTAATTCCTCAGGAAGTACAATGCAAATGTTTTGGCAATTGTTGCGTTTGTCGCCATTCAGCTTTTTGAATAGAGAATTCAATTGTTCAGATTGTTCTGAAAGTATATCGTTGACGTCGAATTTAGGATTGTCAGTGATGGACGGATTAGGTAAAAGCAAAACGTCATACCCGGTAGAACAAAGCCCTTGTATAAACGCTGAGTAACTCATGCTCATACCCGTAGACTCCAAATTTGAATATATGACCATGAGCGGAGGGGTAGAAGCCTGGGTTGAATTTCCTTTGAAAAACAGGGCAAATGCGGGCTTATCATATATGGTGTTGAATTCTATAGGGGCTGCACGATAAACAAAACTTTGAGTGTTCGACCCTTTTGACACATCAATAAATTTGTTTTTATAGTTCACAATGAATTTGCTTTTCACTTCAGGTGACTCAATCTTGAAAATTTCCAAGGTGCTCAGATTTTCAATTCTACTGATTGAAAACTGGGGATTTCCAATAGATTTTTCAGCGAAAATGAGGAGTTGTTTGCCCTTTTCGGTGAATGAGAGGTTACGACGCTCGCGTCCTGTAGTTACAAAACCGATCGCATCTAAATTCTCTGCCGAAGAAATAACATGTGTAACGTCAATGGCATTGGCAGGATTTGATTTGTCTGCAACAGGGTTGCCATTCTCAATTGAAATGGACCCCGTTTGTATTCCTTTCCCCCAAACATTGGATTTGATAAAAAACGATTTACTCTTTTCATTGAAACCTTCAATGTTCATGAAAACCCCTTTTTGCCAAGATTTTATTTTTGTTGCTGGTTTGCCTGCGATAGAAACATACAAGCACAACTCGTTTTTGTGATAAGTTGTGTAAGCAACCAAGGTTCCATTTTTATCAATGAACGCGCTCTGAACACTGCCATTCAATTTAGATACAAGTTGAGGCGCCTTTCCATCTGTGGGGAATTGATACAGCACATCAGCACCTTCCTCTTTATTCACGAAAAAGAAACCATTGGCTTGTGGTGATTTAGAACAAATCAAAGCTTCAGTGAAGCGCAAACTGGAAGGGATTAAATTTTTTTGCTTTAGAAAGACCATTTCTAAACTGCTTCGCGCACCGTTTGGTTTTGTTAAAATCAGAAAATCTTCATTGATGCAATGAATGCCGTTGTAATTATTGGACTTGAATTGACCCAAAATCTTGCGCTCGCCCTTTTCAACGTCATAAGCTATAATGGATGCCTGAGTTTGATTTTGGCCAATAAATAATATTTCCGCATTGTTGTTACCCGCACATGCTGAGATGAGCTCCGTTTCCTGACTTGCAGACAGCTGAGGGCGCGTGTTCTCAATGATAAGATTTGATCCTGTTGGATTTATTGATACCGGTTGTGCAAATGACTTAAGACAGCCGAGTAAAGCAAAGAGGAAGGCAATTTTTTTCATGTTGCGAATTTACGAATGATGATTTCAACTTCTACTTTCTTGAATGTCGATAATTTTCGAGCTTTTTTTGTTTGATGGTTATCTAATTTGAGGGTATATTTGCAAAAAAATGATAATTTATTAATCATAGCCCCCAGTTTTAAGGGGGGTAAACAAAAAAATATGAAAAATCGTCAAATTGCTCTTCAGGAAATCAACGCAAGAAATTCCGCCAACTCTTCAACGAATGGAGAAAGAATCAGTAATTATTTTGGTGAAAATGTCTTTTCACCACATAAAATGAGAGAATATCTGCCTGAGGATTTGTACGAAAAACTCATGGATTGCATCAATCACGGAACCCGCATTGACAGAAATGTGGCAGACCATATTGCTGCAGGTATGAAAGAATGGGCCATGAGTAAAGGCGCTACTCACTTTACCCATTGGTTTCAGCCTTTAACTGGCTCTACTGCAGAAAAACATGACAGCTTTTTTAAGCCCATGTCAGACGGAAGAGCCATAGAGAAATTTGAGGGGACCATGCTCGTTCAGCAAGAGCCAGATGCATCATCATTCCCGAATGGTGGTATACGAAATACGTTCGAGGCGAGAGGTTACACGTTATGGGATCCGTCTTCACCCGCTTTTATTGTAGGAAACACCCTATGCATACCAACCATTTTCATCAGTTATACGGGGCATGCTTTAGACTATAAAATGCCTTTAATTAAAGCTCTAGGTTCTGTAGATGCTGCCGCAACTGCAGTATGTCAATACTTTGACAAAGACGTGAATAAAGTGAATACTACGTTGGGTTGGGAACAAGAATATTTCTTAGTTGACTCTGCATTGCATAAACTTCGTCCAGACTTAGCCATGACAGGCAGAGTATTGTTTGGAAAGAAACCTGCAAAAGGTCAACAATTGGAAGACCATTATTTTGGTAGTATTCCCGAACGTGTTCTTGCATTTATGAAGGAATTTGAATACGAATCGCACTTGCTTGGTATTCCCGTTACAACAAGACACAACGAGGTAGCACCCAATCAGTATGAAGTGGCTCCTATGTTCGAAGAAGCTAATTTGGCGAACGACCACAACCAGCTTTTGATGGATGTATTGAAAAAAACAGCTCAAAAACATAATTTCAATGTGTTGTTCCATGAAAAACCTTTTGAGGGTGTCAACGGAAGTGGAAAGCACAACAACTGGGCTCTTTCAACCAATACAGGTGTAAATCTGCTTCGTCCAGGAAAAAATCCAAAGTCTAATTTGCAATTCTTAACATTTGTTGTGAATACGGTTGCGGCCATTTTTGAAAATGCAGATATTCTTCGTGCATCCATAGCCGGAGTGGGAAATGATCACCGCTTGGGAGCAAATGAAGCGCCGCCTGCCATTATGAGTATCTTCCTTGGTGATCAACTGAATGCCATGCTCGATAATCTTGAGAAAAACATCAAGGCGGGCAAAATGACACCGGAAGACAAAACCGAGCTCAAGTTGAACATAGGTAAATTGCCTCAAGTACTTTTGGACAATACAGACCGCAACAGAACATCACCTTTTGCTTTCACAGGAAATAAATTTGAATTCAGAGCGGTGGGATCAAGTGCGAATTGCGCGAATGCCATGATAACGCTGAACACAATTGTTGCGAATCGTCTTATTCAATTCAAAAAAGATGTAGATGCGAGAATTGCGAAGGGAGATGATAAGGACGAGGCAATACTAAAAGAACTGCAACGCCTCATTAAAATGAGTAAGAGTATCCGATTTGAAGGGAACGGATATGGCGAGGAATGGGTGAAGGAAGCAGCTAAAAGAGGACTTTCAAACATGAAAGATACGCCTACGGCCTTGAAAGTATGGAAGGATAAAAAGGTGATAGCTATGTTTGAAAAGTTGAATGTCTTAACAAGTGAAGAAATTCATGCACGTTATGAAATTGAAGTTGAAAACTATGGAAGAAGACGTGAGATTGAGGCTGAACTTGTTGTTGATATTGCATTGAATCAAATTATTCCTGCGTCAATTCAATACCAAAGTAAATTGGTCGAGAATTTAGAAGGGTTGAAAGATGTATTTGGAGCAGAATTCAAGAAAATTGGAGTCACTCAGCTCGAGATTGTGAAGACTTTGGGAATCCAAATAAATGCGTTAAAAGCAAAGGTAGATGCCATTCAAAAGGAGCAGTCTAAAATTGAGGGTGCTTCGCCAGAAACGGTAGCCTCTGTGTACTGTAATAAAATTAAACCCCTCATGGATCAGGCCCGAGAAGCTGCTGATGCACTTGAAGCTGTGGTAGATGACCAAGAATGGCCGCTACCGAAAATGAGGGAGCTCCTGTTTACCTGCTAGGGCTTAATTTGTTAAAAACATACGGAAATTGGGAAATTTGATTATTTTCGCAATGAACTAACCTTATTGAACTAATTCAATTCATATGAAATTGACAAAATCTACTTTCTTGACTGTATTGATGATGGCTTTCGGACTGATTGCTTTCGCACAAAACAAGAAAATTGAAAAGGCAGACCTTGAATTTGCTGCGGGCGGGTACTACCAAGCCGCAGAATTGTATAAAGGTGAACTACCAAAGATTAAGAATATTGAAGAAAAAGGAAGAGTGCTTTTTCAAATCGCTGAATGCTATCGCATTTCTACGAACTACGGTATGGCTCTCGATTTTTATGACAAGGCCATTCAAAGTCAGTATGATAAGAAAAACGCTGAAGTTTATTTCAATTTCGGAAAGTGTTTGCAAGAAATGGATCGTTTAGAAGATGCCATTGTACAATTTAAGAAGTACAAAGAGCGTGGAGGTAATGGTTCCAAAGCAGAAGCGCAAATCAAAATCTGCGAAGAAGTAGGTAAAATGAAAAAAGACCTGCCCAAGCGTCGCCTTCAAGCCGAAAACATGGAAACATGGAATTCAGACGCTATGGATTACGGATTAACTTACTCATCGAAAAAGTTTGATGAGTTTATTCTCTCTTCTTCACGTAAAGGTTCTACAACTGGAGCAGGAAATGACCCGCACTACGGTGAAGCGTTTCAGGATCTTTATACAGTAAAATTAGATAAGAAGTTTAAAGGTAATCAGGCGCCAATGCCTGTGAATGCAAGTGTAAACACGGGTGTTCATGAAGGAGCAGCGGCATTCGATCGTGACTTCAAAAATTTGATTTTCACGCGTTGCGGTTTCGACAAAAAAGATCGCATGGGTTGTGACTTATACACTGCTGTTCGTCAAGGAGACAATTATGCTGCCCCAACATTGATTGAGGTAATTGATCGCAACTCAGATGATTCTTCACGTGTGGGTCAACCTTGCATGACACCAGACGAGCAATTCTTGTTGTTTGCTTCAAATATGCCGGGCGGAAAAGGTGGAAGAGATATTTGGTATATGAAGTGGGACAAAAAATTAAAGAAATGGGTAGAATTGAAAAACCTTGAATCGGTAAATACTGCCGGTGATGATTACTATCCATTTGTTGATGACGATGGTACATTGTACTTCTCTTCAAACGGATTGCCAGGCTTAGGTGGTTTGGATATTTATAAAGCTGCTTCTACAGGAGAAATGACTTTCGGAAAGGCAGAACACCTTGAAGCTCCAATCAACAGTG
>Ga0315905_10000085_pt1 | contig 95302 bp, 90 predicted proteins | sample LakEriMetagenome_5_FD_203522 | JGI IMG/M metagenome (GOLD analysis project Ga0315905, IMG submission 203522) | Freshwater fungal communities from buoy surface, Lake Erie, Ohio, United States - Buoy 4 MA121 | ecosystem: Environmental > Aquatic > Freshwater > Lake | place: USA: Lake Erie, Ohio...
CACATCTTGCTATTTCGGCAATTTCATCATCTGTATATTCAAATACAATATTTCCTCGTTTTAAGTGCTGTTTACCTTCATAAAAAGGCATAGACACTTGAGGACGATAACCCTTATCAAGTGCCACAATTAGGTCATTAACTGCTTTAGTCGACCATACAATCTTATTTGATTGAATTTCTTCTGAATCCTTTGGAATCCAAATATTATCACTCATTTGATTCTGGTTCTATTTCTAGAGCATCATCAGCATCTTCGTTGCTTTGATTGATACCCATTTGAATCATTCGCATTAAGTCCTTAGTACCTCTCTGTACATTAGCATCTTTAACATCTCCTCCAGCCTCTTCAATTTGAGTTTTGTTAGTATTTTTTCGGTAAACTTCAATATCTCTAGCAATTCTCTTATTAGATTCTTCAGTTGCCATTAAATACATGGTCTGAGATTTAATAATATCCAACATTGATTTTTGTAGTGTTGCTAATACCTCAAACATTCTTGGAGACAGTTCGCCATCTTCAATAGTTTCTAATAATATTGTTAAGGCTCTTTCACCGGCTTGAAGCTGATAAACTAGAGATGCCATTGTCATCTCGTCCATTTTCTTTTTAGCCTTTACATACTCATCGTTTTCAATAATATCTGCATCGAGATAAAATTTCATTAGTGCAGTAATTGTTTTCTTAGCCTGAGTTTCTGCACTGGTTTTTACGGCAGTATATGATACAGCTGGACTCTTTTGAACTTGAGGAGTTGAAGGAAGAGGTTGGTCTGTTTCTACAATATCTGTTAAAGATTCATCATCGCCAATCAACCACTCTAATTCCTTGCGAATATCTTCGGCCTGTTCACGAATTGGCCTATCCTTGTTTTCTTCTGACATAATATAATATTATTTATAGAATATTTATCTCGATTACAGAGAGTTTCTAAACTTCTGATAACCTAGAGATGGTAGAGCATTATCAATAATGATTCCTAATTGATTATCTCGAACAACATATTGATTTAAAACATTACTATGTTGCTCATATTCTACAGGTGTATTAAATAATCTAATGTTTGTTAATTTAGCCTTAGTTCCTTTTAATGAATAAGCTCCATCTGGAACATCCCATGATATATTATAAACTTGATTTCTTGTTTCATCGTAAACCGGTACTAAATCATTTGAAGCGCTTTGAGGTGTTCCTAAATTATTAGTAGGATCTAATGAATATAAACTAAATGATAATTGATTAAATTGTGTATTTGCATTAAGTACTATAGCATACCATCTCGTTGGTGATAAGATCGCATTATGATTAAATACAAACTCATTAGTATTTACAACTACTTTAATTTTACTTCCATTAAATAAAACTTTTAATCCTTGGTTAATTGTGCCATTACCAAATAGCCAATAGTAATTATTATCATTAAAGTCTACATTTGGCGCAAACCAACATGTAAATGCAAAGTTATTTGTTATTTTAACAGGAGCAACGTACTCGATTGCCGTTTCGTCAATTGGTAATGATTGTAAATCATAGTAATTTTTAGAAACAATAGTCCATCTATTCTTTAATTCAGAATCAATTATTTTTAAACTTGAATTAATTCTACCTCTAATACCATCATTGTATGATGTTGAAACCGTTTTAAAAATATCTGGCTTAGTAGTTTGGATATATTCATCTCTGATCTCTTCTCCAAAAATTTCATCAACATCAGTAACTAAACTATCTGTTAAAGTTTCAAATGTATTTTTAATAACTGCTGTATCGTTTTGGTATTTAGTTAATTTAACTTTCCAATATGTAATTGCCTCATTAAAACGATCTCCTAATGCAACTGAAAGAACAGTATACATTTTATTAATTAATGGAAAATATAAATAGTCATTATTTCTTGGCTTTTTGCCTTGACCAAATACCGCTTGAAATTGCTGTTGTGTTATATGAATTTCAAACTCTTCAAGCTCCATTCCAAATAAATCATATGAGATTGTAGATTCTTGAGGGAATTCATTGTCCGGAACTAAAACTTTTAATGTTTCTTGGTCAACCACACTATGTAGTGAATATTCCATTAAAATAACATCCTTAGTTCTAGTATCTGGTTCAGTTCTAAAATACGTAACTTCATGACCAAATATATTATTAACAATATTTGCTAATTGAATATATGTCTGTTGAGAACGGAACTGTTTGTATGGCTGAAATAAGTTTCCAGCGTTTTGACCAGTACAACTAACTTCAATAGTTGCACATCCTGAATAAACAAATGGATCTGTACATTGTGTGCAGAACTGTGGACAAGATTCAATAACTCCATCAACTGTCTCAATCGTTATTGTTGAAGATATAAATGTTATTTTAGCTCCAGTTAATAATGCTGAAACTTCTGCGCCAAAATCAATTAATAAATCAATGCCATTAGGCCAATTATAATTTAATAAGTCTCCGGGTGTATTATTGTTATTTAATGGAGCAAATTCACTATATAACTTTCCGCCATCAACCGAAATTCTAAAGGTGTAATCAAAACTATTATCCTCATCTACTGGACGATAAAATTGTATACCAGATCCTGTAAAATTAACAGGTGCCGTTAATACTAAAATATTATTATTAGTTACACTCTGTATTGTCAGTACATTATTACCAACAATAATTTGGTTTGTGTTTTGGAAAAGTCTTGTAAAATTAGTTCCAATTCCGATAACTACTGCTGACCCAGAAGTAAAACTTAGAGTTCCTATCGTAGATGCATCACTAACTCCACTAAGAATGCTCCAGCCAACAACTTTTTTGAGATTCTTATATGGTGTCTTAATTGATGCGATTAAAAAATCGCCATAAGCTGATGCGGTATTACCTACTACCATTTAATGAGAATTATTTTCTTTATATATTCTCAGTAATCCGTGACTAGTAGGACTTCAGGATTATCACCACTTAATTTCTGGTCGCTCATCATATCGAGCATATTAGCAACAGCATCTACAACATCCATATCTGTAGATGTTATTGACTCTATAATCTTTTTATCTGCTCTAATAATCCATTCATCGAGTCGATCAATCAGGTCATTGAGCTTAATTCTTCGGTATGGAGTGCCTTCTTCTAAGATTCTTTGGTCAATTAGAATTTTATTAAACATTTGAACTTCTTCATTTGTTTCGAAAATATCAAATGTTTTGAGAGTCATGTGAAGTATTTTAAATCCAAATTTAATTTGAGAATTTCCATTTGAATCTTTAATAAGTCTAGAATATTTGCTATTTTTATTTAAAGTCAATTTAATCCATCTAAGATTCTGCATGTTTTTTAACATGTTTGCGATAAAATAGATTGAATTTACTTCTTTGTGAATAACTTCATAACCAACAGCATTAAATGTATTTAGTTCATTTTTAAATGAATGCTTAATAAAATTTTCTAGTTGGTCTTTAGTAACAATAATAGAGCCGTCATTTGGCTCTAAATATTCTACTTTGTTTCTAATGCCTGTCCATAACTTATTATCACTATGATTATATTTGTAAAGGACAATATCTATAACATCAGATCGGTCATATAGTGAAAAGTTCTCAGTCATTAATACACTTTAATTGTTTCGTCTAGCTTTTTTAATTCAGCAAGAGTTTCTTTTTTATAAAACTTTATTAGCTCATTATACTCTCTTTTACCAATTTCATTCTTTCTAATAAAAAATTCTATTGCTTCTTGACTAGGTATGTATTCGCTTTTTTCAGTTTTTACCGGTTCAGATTTCTTTGTTTTAGTATAAATCCAAGGTGGGACAGCAGTAAATCTTTGAGCAACAAGACCCCAACTCTCAACAACCGCAAGACCATTAATACCATTAATGTTAAATGCCTGCGCGTTTGTCGGGAACTTAATCGCAAAGAAGCGATTAATCATAAAATGATGTCGCTTCTTTGTGTGGTCTTTAATATTTTGAAAATCTTTATGCTTTGTAAACATTATTTTTACAAAGTCAAATAATTTAGTATCGTCTAACATTAAAATAAAGTGTTTGTAGTTTTAGAGTTATCATTCACTTTTGTTTCATGTTCTTCTAAACCAGCAAAAGCATCAAAATCAACGGGTGTTGTATTAGCCTTCTTTAACCACCCTGTGCCTTCTAGGATCTTTTCCATCTGTGATAATGACATAATCATTGGTTCCATTTGCTTATCCTTTTCAATACACTTAATGATTTCTCGTTGTATCGGGTCTGGTATTGTATTGTAATGTAATAGCATCAAATCAAGATTTTGGTTAAAACGAACCAAGATATTCGCTTGAGTTTCATGGCCAACTACTCGATAAATCAAGTTAACAATTTTATCAACTTGTGTTTGGTTAAACATGTGGTCGATAACGAAGTTTCCTTCTTCTTTATTATATTGATTTAAGATAGACTCGGCCTGCTTGTCAGTAATTGAAAATGTTCTTGATTTACCATTCTTCATAGATTTTTGCCAAGTAACAACTGATTTAATATTATCGGATTTGTCACCCATTAGAATCTTTTGAAAAACAAATCGATCACAATTTACTTCTTCAATTTCAATTTGATTCTTTTTAATCCATTCAACTAGCTCGTTTTTAATACGATCGCTTTCATGCGCTGGACTATCTAAATTAAATAGAAGATCGTCAGTGTTAATTTCTAATTCTTGATTTTTATTAAGCAATTCATTGAAACCTTCAAATGTAATAAGTTTCTTTCTAGTATTATAATACCAGAGAGTATATCCATCGGTTGCCTTTGAATAGTCAACTAATTGAATCATATCTCGGTCGCCAGTCCAAATAATTGTATTCTTACCTTGTGAATTAAGATAAGTTGACCAAGCAAAAAGAATGTCATCAGCTTCAGCACCTTTTACTTGATGTACAATAACACCCTTTTTGGCTAAAATTAGTTTAAACTCATCATAAACTTCGTAAACAGCTGACCAATCAACTGAACTATCTTGAGTTCTTGTACCTTTATAAAAGGCTTCTGGAAATAGATCTTTACGCCACGATTTTGAATCAACTGCAAATACTATTTGGTTGACAAATGGCGCCATTTTTCTAACTTCAGATGCGAAATCAATCGCAAGTTTTCTAATAAATTGTCCTTTACTATTATCATCTCCTAAAAGAGCGCCAGACTTAGGTCTAGGAAGGACAAAAAGTCTACTATGAATGAAATAGTTTCCATCGATTAGTAGTGTATGATTACCAAACTTCATATCTTTATCTATTTGTTTATGTAAATATAAACATTTTTCTTCAAACGGAAAAATGTTTTCACAACTTTTTTACGATTTTATAATCGTTTGTAGTTTATATACGCAGCTTAACATAGTAATAACTGGATCAATTACATGTACTCGTTGTGCTTGATGTTCGGCTACAGTTATGGCAATCTGTGGAATATGTTTAACGCTGTTTGGTTTTTCTGACTGGACGTATTCGATAAAATCATTACCAAGACATTGTAAAACATCATCAACTCGATTACCATATTCACTTACAAGCATCTTGTAATTTTTACTAGGATCCATTTCGTTAAAAATTAATTCAAATACATCTTTATAGACTGAATTAAACTTCTTTACATCATCAATAGTAATATTTGATGTGCCTTGAGATTTGTAACCTTGTAACTTATTTAGAGTACTGCGAAGATCTGGAAAATTACGCTTAACAAATTCAACTAATGCGGGTTTTTCAATTGTCATTTCTTCCTTTCCACAAATATCGTAAACTCGCTTAATATATTTCTTAGTCAACTCAACTTCTTCAGATTTATCAAAATCAAAGTTGATAACTTCAAAACGAGATAAGATTGGATCCGGAATTTTATTAACATAATTACATGTTGCAATAAAACGAGAATTACTCGCAAATTGCTCCATTGTTGCACGTAATGCTTTAAAGAACTGGTCAGATACACCATCAACCTCATCAAGAATTACAACTTTAAATTTTCCTTGGTCATCTAAGATTGACATAGTTGAACAAAAATCTGTAATTCTTGTACGAATAACTTCAACTGAAGTATCTGTTGAAGCATTGATATAAATGTAAGGCAAACCAAATTGATTAACAATTGCCTTTGCTGTTGAGGTTTTTCCTGTTCCAGGACTTCCAGCCAACAACATATTCTGAGTGATGCCATCTTTAAATTTTGACATAACTCGATCTGGGAGAATTAACTCTGATAAATTTTTAGGACGGTACTTTTCTGTAAAGAGTGAATGTATCATGTTTTGCACTTTATTTCTAAATTTATATGACAGAATGTCGTTTAGTTTCAAAAATAAATAACTATATGGCATTTCGTAAAAAATATCCAGAAATCGTTCGAACTGGTGGACCGTATCCTTCTAATAGGTTTGGTATCATACTTAAAAATCTGTCAAGGCTTCAGAGAAGATTCTTAGCCGATCATCCGATTTTAAGAGAAAGGGTACAAGATGATCAGTTTGCTCAAATTATTCTAGAAATTGCAAACCATTCAGTACAACCATTTAAGTTTAAAGATCGTATGTATTACGACTGGTCAACTGGAAGTGTTGTAGAGAAAGAAGTCTTATTAGATAATTACAACTCAATCCCATGGGTATGTGCTGTCAGTGGTAAGCCTATCACTTCTAGAACAGATGATTTTAGCCTAGAAAACTTTGTTCATCCAGAATACCATGACATTTTAAAGGCTCCAATGGTCGACAGCCGAATTCTTAAATCTTCGGTTGAATTTCGCAAATATGTAAAAAAGCTCCTGTTGAATGAACAACAAGAGCTTCTTAAATTAGCTAAGAAAAATTCTAAAGTTAATTAACTAAGTAATTTTCTAAAGTTATCAGCAATACTATTTCCAGTATATCTTGATTCGTTTAGTTTTAATTGATTTTCTAATTTACGAAGTTCCATTTCATAAATTCTACCTAATTCAGTTCCTTCTAATTGCCAGCTTTCTTTTGCTGAGATTTTATCAATTGCAGCTTGAATCTTTTTAATCTTTTCTTCATCACCGGCTTCTTTAGCGCTGTCTAATTGTTTCTTATATCTTTTTAATAAATCTTCTTTAGTATTCTTTTCGGGTTCTCCTTCTCCTTTAGAAGCTTGAGCATCTTTTAATGCTTGTTGAAATTCACCAACTCTACCCTGTGCAGTTGAAATAGCTTTATCATCTTTTTTCAATTTAGCAATTTGTAAATCTATTTGAGCCATGCTTAAATTATTTTGAGCCTCTCCTGCCTTATCTTCTGGAGCAATTTTCTTTGCTTTTAATTCTCCTTTTTTAATATTTAGCTTTTCGATTTCTGCTTTAGCACCTTCTTCTTCAGCTTTTTTATCAGTTTCTTCTTTAGCTTTTCTATCAGTTTCAGCTTTAGCATCGTTATCTTTCTTTGCTTGTGCTGCAGCATCTTCTTTAGCTTTTTTATCGGCTTCGGCTTTAGCAGCTTTAGCTTCATCAGATAAATCTTTAATAGCATCTTGCTCTTCAGCATATCTTTTCTGTAATTCTCCCATTGATGATGCTAAATCTTTCTTTTTCTTTGGATCGTCTTCCATGCCACTAGATCTTTTAACTAGTTCCATTCTACCTTTAATCTTTTCAGATTTAATTACTTTCTGAACATAAGATCCTCTATCTTTTGCCTTGTCATCAACAGCCGTTTGTAGATCAGATATTTGACTGTCGATAGTTTTCTTTTTAGCAAGAATTGCATCTTTTTTAGGCTTGTCTGCGCCAGATCCAAGATTATCAGCAGCAATCTGCATATCTAGAGCATTCATTTTCATTTTGTTGATTTTCTTTTGCATATTACGATATTTTGGTGCAAAAAGAAAATCTTTAATTTTATCCATTGCTGTTTCTTCTCCAGCTTCATTAAGAACTGAATCGCCAATAGATTCTAATTCTTCTTTTACTTGTGATGCTAACTGCGATAAGTTAGTCATGATAGTGTCGATATCACTAATAATTTCTTCTCTTGAAAAGTTTCCAGTTGAAGGAATTGCAGCAGTGTCGACTGTTGGTGCGTCGGTATTATCAGTGGTTGTTGCAACCGGTTCGGGAGTATTAACCGCCTCGAGAATGTTTGAATACCAAGAATTGAAGTTTAATTTTTTCATTGTTCAATATTTTATTTGACTATGGTTTATATATTTACATTTCTAGGTAAAAAAGAAAAGGCTCTCCAATTGGAGAGCCTTTCTTATAAAAATTGTACTATTAAGTATTATACTCTTAAGTAAAATTATGCTAAGTTTAATAGGTTAGCAAATGCAGTACCGTCTGCTTTAGTAACACTGAACTTAACGTATTGAGTTTCAGGGTGGAAACCAGCTTCAACTAGAGCGAATCTAGATTTAACCGCAATTTTAGGAGCCATAGTTCCTTCAGCGATAGTTTGTACTGATTCAGCCATTAAGTAAGGCATGAAAACTAATCCAGGACCATTACCATCACCTTTTCTACCTACTAATACGTGATTGTAGTTCCAAGCCCATTTAGGGTTAGTGTAAACTTGTACACCAGCTACTGAACCTACTGGGTAGATTGCACCTGCAGCTTGAGATACTGTATTAGCAAATGGATTTGGTACGAAACCAGCAACAGCTTGAAGAACTGTAGCAACTTGAGGACCTACAACTGCAAAGTTACCTGCACCTCTACGACCACGGTTAGCGATCAAGTTAGCAGCAGCTAAAATACCAGTTAAGATTTTTCTGTGCTCAGAACCTTCAGTTTGACCACCTGTGAAAGATGCAGCTGCAACTAATTTTACGTTTAATGCGCCTGCAGCGAATTCACCAGCAGCAACCGCTCTAGTTAAGTTAGTAGTACCTAAAGTAGCGATGTTATTGATGATTAAGTCGTTGATGTTTTGAGTTAACTCGTTAACAAGTACTGCTTCAACTTGAGCAACAGCGTCAACGCCGAATTGCTTAAGATCTTGTACCTGCTCTCTTGTTACTGCAGCAGCAACTTGGAAAGTCTTAGCTTCAACAGCTTTGCTGAATAAAGATAGACCCATGATTTTTTCGTTAGTTTGCTCACCAACACCTCTTGTGAAAGGATCACCGTTAGCGTCTCCAGAGAAGCTAGGGATGTGATCTTCTAAAGCTTTTACTAATTCTACAGTTACTGAACCAGAAGTTACAGTAAATAGATCAGCAACAGTTCCAGCAGTTGAAGTTACGAAAGCTTCACCAGCGTCATTGATTTTGTAGATGTTTTTACCATCGATACGAGATGTACCAATTAAAACAGCTCCAACTTGAGTACCTTGAGTACCTGAATCAATATCAGCTAAAGCAAGACCTGTACCAGATGCTTTAACAATTGTAGGAGTAGTTGTACCAGCTAACTTACCACCTTCGTAAACGAAGTCTAAGTAAGATAATAGACCCATAGGACCAGCCATAGGAATAACAGGTACTAAGTCTAAACCGATAGTTTGAGCAGCTACTTGCATTGCTAAAGGTAACAATGTAGGAGCTTTATCACCAGAACCTTTTGCAACACCATCAACGGCACCAGGAAGTGCAACAGCACCCATACCGAAAATGTTACCTGCAGAACCAAGTGACATCATATTTGCGTCTTCGTACAACTTGTGGTTGTGGCAGTACTCAGACATCCAAGCTAGTTTAGAAGCATCATTGATACCAGTAGCAGATTCGATGATCGGTGACCATGTCTCTCTGATTTCAGCTTCATTAATTAAATTTGCCATTTTTTAAATGAATTTATTTTTGTGTTTTTAGCGTTATGCTCGACATGCTTAGATTTTTGCTTCTTATCTAATATCGTCGATTGTTTTATATATTTGTGAATTTTTTCAAATTTTCCAATTTTTCAAAAAATTACTTTTTGAATCTTTTTGCAAATTCTTCTTTCATACCATCTACGTTGTATGGTAATTTAGAAACTTTTTCTTCAGCTTTAGCAGATTCATTAACTACTTCAATTTTTTCCATTACTGGAGCAGTTTCTCTTAAATCTCTTGTTTGCCAGAAGTTTCTTACTTGATATTCAGTTTCTAATTTATGATATTTAGACTGGGCAAGTAATTGATTCTTTTTGCTTTCAGATAATTTATTCCATGTTTCTCTATATTCAGCAGGCATAGCTTTGATTACCATTGGTTCGTTTTCAACTGGAGCTCCAGCTACTGCATTATTCCATAATGCATAGATTTGAGATTCAGTTAAGAAACCTTTACCTTCAACAGCTTTGGTAATTTTTGCTTTTGCTTCATCAGTTAAAGCATTGAATTCTTCAACTTTTGATTCAGAAATAAATTTAAAGAAGTTTGGAGTTGTTGCAGGTTTTGCAGTTGCTTTTTCAACTAAAATTTGTAATTTCTCAGTGATTGCTTTCTTATAAGCATCCATTCTATCAACTTCTTCAGTTACTTCTTTACCAATATTTTCGCCTTCTGCTTCAGAATCTTTAATATCTTTTTCTAATTCTTTAGAATCATCTTCAGCTCTGTCTTCAGCTTTAGCATATTTAGTGCCTTCGCCATCTACAACTGGAGGTGTAGTATCTTTTAATTCTGTAGATTTAAGATCTTCAGCGTGTGTGCCAGTTTCGCCAGCAGCTTCAGTTACTTCTTTACCAATATTTTCGCCTTCTGCTTCAGAATCTTTAAGATCTTTTTCTAATTCTTTAGCTGTATCTTCGATAGCATCTTCACCCGTTGGTTGTTTTTTGCCATCAAATTCTACTTTTGGAGTTTTGTCATCAGACATTTTCTTAATTTTTTCAGCAGGTAAACCAGCTTCTTCTCCATCAGCTTCAACTAATAAGTTTTTATTTACTGATTCAGCAATATATTCAGCATACTCAGTTACTTTTTCTAAACTTTCTTTTAAATAAGTAACATACTTAAGCATATTATCATGAGATGTTGCACCTTCGTTAAATGCCTCAGCTAAATAGTTTGAGTATTCTTTTACTTGGTTTACTGATTCACCAATTTTTTCACTGTATTGAATAGATTGGTCTAATTTTTCAGCAACATGATCTCCGTGTTGAATAGACTCGTCTACTTTTTCAGCTAAATAATTGTTATATTCAATTACTGAATTCATTTTTTCAGCTAAGTATGATGAATATTCTTTAAGATTTTCAACTTCTTTAGCAAAAGTACCTTCGTTCTTTTCCTTAAGTGATTCTTTAATACCCTTCATCTCTTCTGCTAAGTACTTAGAATATTTGTTAAAATCTTCTGTACTTACAAATCTAGATTGTTCCATTTTGTTTTCTTCTATGGTTTGTGTTTGGTTGTCTTCTATACTATTTATCTCATAAATTAGAATATCGCCTTCATCTTCAAAACCAAAAGCCTCATTTACTCTTTTTAATTCAGCATTAGCAAATCCAGGATCTGCAACTAAATCGTATGTAAATAATTGTTTGATTTTTACTTTGCCGTCTGATTCAACGACACCAGCTGCTCTAGATGAGATATGAAGAGGTACTCCAGCATCAACTAATGCTTTTGCTTGTTTACCAGCATCAGTATCAAGTAGCCTAATTCTACCCATTACTTTTTTGCTTTCTTTGTCATAAGTTAATTCTTCAATAACGTGTGATACGTTTTTAAGAGAAATATCAAATGCTTGAGGGTGATCAAGTTCACCAAGTAATTTTGATGAACCTATTTTAGCCTGTAGAGCTTCGATTTGAGGAAGGTATTCGCTTTCAGTATAGATTCTGTTATTTCTATTCTTAACACCAATCTCACCAAAACAGCCTTCTAGTACATAAGCACCAGAATCCTCTTGGTTGAAGGTCAACGTACTATTTGACCTTTCTAGAATAAGTAGTTTACTTTGTGGAGTCATATTTATAGACACTATGTTTCTTTATATATCTGATTGATTTTTCAATTTTTTAATTTTTCATTAAAGCTCTTCTAATCCGGCTTCAGCGTCAGCAACATCGGCTTCTGCATCGGCACCGCCTTCTTCTTTTTTCTTATCGTCTTCTTGATTTTCTTTGTTCTCTTCTTCTTTCATTTCATTGTAAAAAGTCTTTAATTTAGACATTTCTTCAGTTTTGAAAGCGTCTTGACCATAAGTATTAAAGAAATAATCTTCAAACTCTTGTTCTGTTGCTGAGGCTGCAATTGCACCTAGTGTTTCAGCAGCTTTGATTACCGTGCCGTCTTCTAATGTAACATCTTCTACATATACTTTAGAATCTTCTGCTTTTAAAGCTTCTGCTTCGGCAACGAATTCTTCAAATGTTTTAATAATTTTCATTTTCATTTTGGTTTTGTTTAAAATTTAGAATCCCATTCCTCCGCCACCGCCCATTGCAGCCATTGGATCTGCTGGTGGTTCTTCGGCTTTTTCAGCATCTTTTCTAGCTTTATACGCTTCGTTAGCTGCTTTATCGTCTGGGGAAAGTTTTAAGTATCTGTCAACCAAGAATTCTAAGTCAAAGTAATGTTCTTCTTCCATTGTCATTGGGTTAGCAATCATCAGGTCTTGGTTCATTTTAGAAATAAAGTCTAATCTCTTTTCCATTATTTCCATTTCTTTTAACTCAGCAAACATGTTCTCTTCATTGTATCTCAATGCAATTTGAGTTTTGAATCCAGGATCATCAGAAAATTCTGGATATTTTAAACACATTTGTAAGTATAGTGGTTTTACAAGTATTTCTTGGAATGAGCTTCTTAAACGATTAATAAATTTAGAGAATTTAATCTCATCACGAATCATACCATCTGCTGCCAAGTTAAAGTCTCCGCCTCCATCTTCATACATAAATCTATTAAATGGAATTTTAGAAACTTGTTTTAACTTATCAGAGAAATATTTAAGAGCTTCAGTGTCTGATAATTCTGGTCCATCTCCACCTAAAGTTTCAATTTCTGGTTGTTCACCATCTTTAGAAGGTAACCAATATTCTTTATTAAATTGAAGCATTGGTTTACCATTAGTTTTCAGCATACCTGAATCCCAATCGAAATCAACAACTTCTTTATAGTTATTCATTAATTGTGCTAACGATTGTTTAGCACGTGTTTTAGATTTACCTCCAACTGGAATAATGAATTTCATTCTATATGAGGCATTGGTAACAGCCCAAATAACTCTGGTGTGTTCCATAACTCTTAATAAGTTAAAAGCTCTAATTAATCTTTCAACATAAGAAACTCTAGAAGCTGTGGTAATTGAAGAATAAGAAATATAGATAATCTGCGCATCATATAATTTTCTTTCTTTGATTGGATCGTCTTTAAACTGGATCCAAACTTTTTTACCATCTTCTTTATTATATGCTGGAACTAATGTAATAGGATCGATTTCTTTAAAACCGATAATCTCAGATTGTTCAGGGTTATAGATAATTTCAAATGCAAGATAACCATCAACTAACCATTTGCGGAAATAGAACCACGCAGATTGATCTTGTGCAAAGCCAAAATATTGATAAATTTGACGGAATGCTTTATTTAGATAATTATTAACTTCCTCTGAAATCTCCATTCCAATAATTGATGGATTTGCAATAAAGTTTTTCTCATCATAAACAACCGCTTCATCACAAAGAATATCTAAAATATCTTCAATTTCATCGTACATTGAGAATTGACGTAATTCATCTCTCTTTGTTTTATAATTCATGTCAAAGAACGGAATGTTCTTTCTCATGTTTGTATCTGCCATTGATAAAGCTGCAAATGCTCCATAAATGTCGTCATTATCGATACCCATCACATTCATTTGGCCGTAACCAAATTGATCTTCTGCTGGACCAATTGCTTGAGATTGTCGTAGTACTAAATCATCATAGTACATACCAAAAGAAGATAACCTTTTTAATCCGTCACTTAGATTAAAAGGTCTTCTGGCACTAAAGGGTCCATTTTTATTTACAAATCCAGCCATATAGCTTTAGTTTTTTATTGTTTTATATATTAAGATTTTTTCTTGTTGTCTTTCATTTTAGCCGGTTTCTCTTTCGGTTTAGCTTTTGCAATTGCCTCTTCTATTCTTTTTCGCTTCTCTTCATTTCTAAAATTAGCATTATATTCTTGAAATTCTTTTCTGATTTCACCAACAGTAGAACCATGTATCTTTGCAAATTCACATATTGCAATTTTACCCCAACTCTCATAACTTACAACAGCTTGATTTTTCTTAAGATTTGGTAAATATCTTCTAACAGCAAAACCAAACCCATAACGATCTAAAAATCTTTTAGCATTTTCATATTTAAGATCGAGAAGTGGTCTTTGTTTTCTAGCATCGGATGCATTTGTTCCTTTTGTTGCGTTTTTAATTTTAGATTTCATTGTTTCATAAATCGCATCAAGTAATGCTTGTCTAAATTTAGCAGGTAGAAGGTTTAAATTAATACCAATATCGGTATGGTCTTTAGTATCTAATGCTAAAACTACTGGGGCTTTATCCCACCATTTTAATTTTTCTTCAGTAATTGGATTCTCGTATTTAAAAACATAAATTTTACCAGGCTCAAAACGCTTTCTAGTTGGCTTTGCCTCTAACGCCTCTCTAGCTGTAAGAGAATCTCGAAACCAGTTAGTAGCTATACTTTTTGCTTTAGCATATCCACCACTGTCTCTAAACATGTCTCTAATCTGATCCTTAATGTAACCCATTTATTGTCTTTTCGGTTAATATTTGAAAGTTCCAATTTCTTCCAGCACAATAGGTTTTGGCTGCGATATATTTATCAAGATTTTTTGTATATTGCTCGACTAAAAATTTATAGCTGTCGAGAGATTTCTTTGAATTCTTTTTTGGAGGTTCTGGCTTCCTAAGTTGATCTTCCGGTTTTATTTCAATTAATAACTCTTTAACCGTTCCATCGTTTTGTAATACTTTTAAATAAAAATCTGGGCTATATGTATGCTCTCGTCCATCTAATCTCCAGAAATATTTTATTTGAATTGGTTCGCTAGACCAATAAATTACTTGCTGATTCCTGTCGCACCACATCATAAATTTCCGTTCCCAGCTAGAACGGAAAATGATAGGCATTGGTCCAACATATTTTTCTCTATTTTGAGGAGTAAAATATCCTTGAACGAATCCTGATTTTTTAGTAGGTTTTACATTCTTTATTGACATTAAATGCTATAGATACCACCACCTTCTTCTGAATCTCCATTTGAAGTTCTATCTAAGGAAATTGTACCTTTGTATTTTACCGGATGAATTTTATTCCAACCTTTGGCGTATCCACGTTTTGCAATTTCCGTAAAGTATGCAAATGCGTTAGTATACTGAGGATTGAAATTTTTCCAATATTTTAATAAGTCTAAAATTGCAAATTGTAAACAATCCATTCGATCGTCATCATTAACAAATCTCAATTTATTAATTGCCTTTTCTGCTAATAGAATTAGCATTTTTTCGGCATCTTTAGTTAATTTATCCTGCTCTTTCGATTCGACAATCGCAGCATAGAAATCTCTATTATTGAGATAATTTTTATTTGCTCTTGGTTTTCTTTCAGCCACGTTATTTAATTATTTTTAGGTATTATACACCGGGTAGTAAAATTGTTTCTAAAACTAAGAAAGGGGCGCAATAGCGTCCCTTTCTCCAAATAAATCTATATAAATCTTATGCTTTTAATTCAGCAATCTTAGATTCCCATACTTTAATTTCTTCACTGATTAATTTATCAGCTTCTTTAATTTCTGAAATCTTTTTATCAGCTTCTGCTAATAATTCTCTTTGTTCTTTTAAGAATACGATCATTGATTCGCATTCTAAAATTTCTTTTGCTTTAGTAGCTAATTCAACTGATTCTCCTTCTAATAAATCTACTAAGAAATTACTAGCATCGTGTCCAGTTTGTTCTTTAACGTATTCAACAGCAGAAACGGCATTTTCAGCCTTAAAGAATTTTGCAATTCTTGTATTTTCATTAATTCTAGCAACAAAAATGCCAGATTCAGTTTTCATTAAATCTACTTTATTACCATTACCTTCATAACAAGATACGAAATCTAACATAATGAAAGATTCTAAAATAGCTGGTAATTTTTCAAAAAGTTCTGCAGTTATTTTGTGTTCATATCTAACAGCTCCTGCTGCAATTAAGTGTTTTGCAACTGATTCACCTAGGATTTCACTGCTTCCCCAAGTAAATTTGTTTTCAGTAATATTATATGAAAATCTTGATGCACCATAGTACCATTTAACATTTTCATTTGTGAAACTGAAAGTTTGGATTGCTCTAATTTTTTCTACAAAATCAGCTGATAGTTTATTAACCTCTAGCTCATTAATTTCTGAACCGATCATTTCAAACACTCTTCCATTTAAATAGAACTGGATTGAGTTTTCTGTTTGATTGATTGGAGATAGAATGCCTTTATTCATTTTAGCTCTTGTTTTTTTCTTTTATTATATATCTATTTTAAAGATCGTTCTGATCGATAATATTTATATCATCACCGAGGTAACCTCTTTTAAATTCTTCGACCTTCTGTTCGGTGATAGTTGATCTAATTTCAAACATTCTATTACCAACATGCATTTCAGTATTTCCAGATGATCTAATTCTTCTACCTGTTACTAAATCTGGATCATTACCTGTGTCTAATCCTAAAACATCTGATAAATCATATCCATCGCCAAGATCAAAGGACGGTATAAACGAATTCACTTCTATTGATAATTCTATTTTATATTTACCCTTATCTTCGTAAGTATAACCGATTGGTCTTTCTGGACTATAATCGTCCGGCATTGCATAATATGATGCTATTTTATAGGTTCCTTCGTTTAAATGACCAACCTCAACATAGAAATAGTTAGACTTATATAACTTTTTAATTAGCTGTTCAGTGATTTTAAATGCATCAAGCTGAGAAGAAACTATAATCTCTAAATCAAATGCCATCGTAACTGGAACCATTTCAAATTCAGCAGTATATCCTTGCATTGATCCATTTTCATCTAATCTTGAATAACTTCCTCTATTTCTACGATTAACTAGTTTAGCAGAGTCAATTTGTACTGATTTTAAATTAGCAACTCCTCTTGGAACTGATTCATAATTCCCATCTGCAAAAGCTTTATTAGGAACACAGTCAGGACCAACCGCAGTTTGAAAAAGAAAATGATCTCTTAAGAATTGGTCATCTCCGCTGATTGAATAGTAAAATGGAACATCAATTACGGCACGAGTATTTGCATCTAATTGACGATAAAAATAAATTTTATTGTTCAAATCAGATAGAAGACCAATGATTACATGTCGGATAACCGAATCGTCTGAATTGTATTTAACGTTGTATGATGCCATATTTCATATATATTATTCGATAGATTCAATATCAAACTTAGAGAATCCATTTTCTTTATATATGTGAATTTTCTTATCAAAGATTTCGTGAGGTAAGACAGTATGATTAATCACAAATGTATTAATCTTGCTCTCTTTAATTACCTGACTCAAAATCTTTAAAATGTTATAAATACCATCTTGATCTACCGAACTTAATAACTCATCTAAGAATAAAAGATTTAATTGAGGAAATCTTAGCTTTAGAATCTTAATAATTGCAATAATAACAATAAAATCTGCCTTCTTTCTCTCTCCGGTTGAAAGAGTCATTGGATTAATATTTTCACCTAAATGGTTAATAATACAGTCGAATTTTTCATCAAAACGGATATGAAATGGTAGGTGCATTGTTGAAGCCATTGCTGCAATATTTGCATTTAGACCTGGTAGAATTGTTTTTACTGCCAAGTTTTTAACACCATCTTCACCAAGAACTGATTCAACAGCTTCTAAGAAAATATAGTCAGAATTTAGGGTTGCTTTTTGATTTCCTTTTTCTAATTCTTTAGTTTGAAAATCTTCGATAATTTGCTTCAAATGATCGAACTCTTTATTTTCACTTAGGCTATTTTTAATCTTTAATAATTCATTTTTAAAATTATCAATTGATGAACTCATATTACCTATTCTTTCTAAAACTTGGCGCTCTTTAGTTCTTAATGCTGTAATTTCATCACTAATACCTTGTACTTCTAATTCACATGTTTCGATTTGATCTGGCATAGAATTACATTTATGCTCTATTTCATTCTTTCTCTCAATATGAAATTCTGAAGACAGAGGAGCTTCACAAGTTGGACAAGAATTTGATTCATATAGTTTTAACTTTCTTTTTAATTCGGCGTATTCATACTTTAATTTAGAATATGCTGATTGAGAAGTTTCAAGTTCTTTTGATTTTGTACCAAGTGAAGATTTAATTTTATCTCTAGCCGCTTCTAGCTTTTTCTTGTCATCATTCATTGTAACAAGAGATGCTTTTAATTCTTCGATTCGATCTTTATTTTTCTGATCAGAATCAGTTAATAATTTTTCTAGCTTCTCTTGTACTGATTCAATGTTCTCATTAATTTGTTTTAGCTCTCGATCAAAAACATCAAGATCAGTTTTAATAGTTTTTCTTTCTTCTTTAATCGCTCGTTGCATATCGTTTAGGATAGAAAAACCAAACATCTTATCTATGATCTGTTTCTTATCACCAGGTGACATCGTTAAAAATGATTTAAAATCATTCACAGATAAAATAATAATGTTCTTAAACACATGGTATGGAATACCATACACTTCCTCTTCTAAATAATCTTGTACTGATCTTTTACCAGCCTTATCATACTCAACTCCATTTAGAGAAACATTAAATACTGTTGGAGCCAAACCTCGCTCAATAACTACTTCAATGTTTTTACATTGAACTACGATTTTAACAAGTAGATTCTTGTTAATTCTATTTGGCAAATCAGCAAGTTTAACACCCTCTAATTTTCCATATAGTGCATATATAATTGCATTGGCAATGGTAGTTTTGCCATCACCATTCTTTCCAGTTGTCAGAAATAATTCAGCTTTATCTTCAGTTAGATCGAGTTTTTGTGACTTATTTCCATAACTTGCAAAATTCTTAAACTCTATTGATTTTATTCTCATTGGTTAGCATCATAGTTGTACGCACATTGGTCGTGTAATTGTTTTAGACGATTTTTGATTTCTTGTTTCATTTGATCGTCATAACCCAATCCATCGACATAAACGTTACATAGGTGTAGAATATTATAATTTTTATATAGATCCTCAATTTCATCAAGGTCATAAAAATCTTTGTCTAAAAAGTTTTCTTCATCATAAATATTCGGCTCTATTTTACGACTAATTTTCTGAATTTTATTAATTAGCTTTGATAAAGCATTTGATGAAGCGATAGAAGCAGGAACATATAAGTCAACAAAGTTGTTTTCAATTTCTGCTTTAAATTCTCCTAATTGAGTATTATATAAGTTTGCTAAATTGTACTTAACAAATTTTGGAGAAACTGTATTTTCAAAGAATGTTTCTTCCATTGTAGCTAAATCTACTAAATCAAATCCTTTAGGATTATTTGAATCTGATCTGGTTAGCTGGTATGGAGTTCCTACCATTCTTAATTTACCCTTCTTTTGTCGATAGTGAATATGTCCTGAATAAACTGCGGTAAAATCTTGGTAAGTTTCAATTGAATTGCCATGTTGATTATTTACCTTTGCATTTAATTTAATACCAGTTACTTCAGAGTGACAGAATACAATATCGGTCTTGGGATATTTAGCTAGTGTTTCTGCTTCATGTTCAGCATCTCTTCTCCATGGCATTAGCAAAATTGTTTTATCAGCCCATTTAAATGTTTTAGGCTTTTTATAGATTCCAACATTAGGAATCCATTTTAATGTATCAATTGAAGTAACTTCATTTGACTTTTTAGCCCAGATATCGTGGTTTCCGCAGATAACATGGGTTGGCATAATTTTACCAAGACGCTCAAATAAATCTACAGCATAGTGTAATACCTTTAAGTTAATGCTTTGTCTATTATCAAACACGTCTCCTACTTGAACGAGTACGTCACCTTCTTGATAATTCTTTTCAAGTGTAGGTATAAAGACATTATCATAGTATTCTCTCTGTATTTCTAACCACTCAGCTGAATTTGCACGGACTCCCAGGTGCATATCACCTAGGATCCATATTCTTTTAACCGGAAGTTTTAGCGTCTTTTCGTCAATCATTAGAACAATCGATTTATTTTTTTACGTTTCAAGACATTTGTGCGATTATCTAGTTCTTGAATTAAATCTTCTTTAAATTTATTACCAAGGGAAGAATAGAATTTTGTAGGATGAACATTGAAATAATCACATGTTTCGCTAAATAATTCAATAAGTGAATATTTCTTAGCAAGTTCATCAACAATAAATTCATAGATTTCATTAATATCTAACTTCTTTAATTTCTTGGTATCATGCATATCGTCTAAATCATTGAAATGCTTGAACCTTGAATTTATAATAGTAGAATGAATGTCTCTACGGATCATTTCTAACTCAATCTTCTCGTCTTCTGATCTATCATCAGAAAATTGTTTGGACACTTCGAATGATATTGAACTATTGAGTTCAAATTCAGTGCTCTCAAACGTATTATTAAATATTTTATCTTCTTTCTGCATTATAGAGAATGTAAATTTGAGTTTGTAATTTCATCAGTTTCAGTTAAACGCATATAATTATAATTGATGTTCAATTTACATTTCATGCCTTTTCCTTCACCATCACGTATTTTTAAAACTTTTAGCCAATATTCATAACTTGCTCTCATTATATCATCTTGAATGATACCAAGCATAACATCGGCAGTATGAGATAGACCAGCAGATTCTGCAACATCTCCCATACCAATATCACTAGAATTATATCCACTTCTCGTGATCTGTGTTGCTGTTACAATTAACCAACCATTGCGAACTCCCATTGCTCGTAAATCTTCAGCAATTTGCTTAATTTTTAAGTACGTATTTTCAGAGTTTGGATTTCTGTAATTTGCTAAAATGTTAATATAGTCGATTACAATTGCACCTAATTTAATTTTACGTTCTTCTTCAATCTGCTTTAAGTATGCTTCAATATCTGGTACGGTTGCTTGAGATGTTGGAAATTGTTTGACAAACAGTTGACCAGGAGGAGTTAATCCATCACCAACAGTTTCAAGTTTTCTACGAATAAAATCAACGTTCTTTGATTTTTCTTCATATTCATTCATTGGAATTGTTAACAAATTAGAACCAACTCTTCGCATAAATTTATAAGCCGACATTTCCGCAGTAATGATTGCAGTATTAACTCCCATTTTTACATAGTGCGCTGCATCATTTGCTAAGAAAATAGACTTACCAATGTTTTGTTCTCCAACATAAACTGTTAAAGTACCAGATTTATCATAACCGCCGCCAAGAATTCGGTCTAAGAAAACGTATGGCGTTGGAAATTTAGATGCTTCATTATGAATATGGTGGTCTGGGTTAAAGAAATCTAGACCAATATCTGAGTTAAACACTAATGAGTTTCTATCATTAATTAATGTTTTAACTTTAGAAATAATTTGATCTGCATTTTCAGGAGTAACATTAGTTGATTTGATATACTCGATCGTGTCAACTAATGTTGTGTCAAAGTTTCTCCATTTGATCCATGCTTCGGCAGTAGATGTTAACCATTCCTCATCATATTGTTTTAAATCAGCATCGTAAATTAATTCAACCATATCTGGTTCAATTTTCTTAGATACTTTTTGTGTTAATAATTTCATTTGTTCACAACTCGGAACTTCATGAAATTTATTATGGAATTTCGTAGCTAAATAATGTAGTGTATCGATTTCTTCTGAAGTATAAAAACCTTTTTTAATAGATTCTAAATACTTTGGCTTAGATAACGATAATTTAAAGAATATTTTTTCAAAATCTTGTCCGAAATTCATATGAATGGGTTTATAAGTATTGTATAGGATTCTTTGCCTTCTGTTTCACAAGTACATTCAACAATACCTAGTTCAATGGCTTTATCTAAGCCTCGTAATGCTTGTTCTTCTCTACCTTTTGCTTGATAGTTTAATAGAGCATGTTTAGTAAAAGAAGCTCCGTGCCGATCTGGATTTTTTATAGCTCGTTGAATAAAACTATAAACAATATCGAACGCATCTGGATAATCTGGAAATTGTTGTTCAATACCTAAGATATATTTGATCGGCAACTTGTCTTCATCTATTTTATAGACATTTGGTTGCATATTAATCTTCTGAATCTATTACATCATCGATGTCAAATCCTGCGTCATCTCCGGCTGTATTATAATTAAATAATGGTTGGATATGTTTTTCAATTCTTTCTAATACCTGCTGATTAAATACTTTTTCGGTAAAGAAATCTTTGTTTGCAACTACTTCGTCCAAGTGCTCGCAAATCCAAGTCTTAGCGGTATCTTTCTTAATTTTTTCTTTGGTTTTAGGATCGATAATTCCTCTCGTTACTCCACAAATGTCCCATGTAGCGTATTGCTCTAGTCCAACAAATTTATTCATTCCTTTAGTAAAATCTAAATGGAATTTAATTGCAGTTGGTTTGGCAAAACGATTCTTAGCAGGTTTAGCAGTTACGATAATACCAACTTTTTCTGCTCCATCTTTTAATTGTGCCTTATTTAACATAAGTACAATTGATGCTGCATATTCAGGTCCAGTTCCACCACCCGCAATCTGCTGTGGTATAAAGGATTGTGATTGATATGTGTGATTAGTAAATAAGAACGGAATCTTTAAGTCAGCCAGTGGTGTCATAATGATACGGAAGATTGATTTTAGAACCTTTGATCTAGTCATATCTGCTTTATCTGATCCGGCTGCAGCATCTTCGATTTCTTTTTGAGTAGCTAAGTTACCAGCAGAATCTAAGACAATCATAATTTTTGGAATTTCTGCTCCGCCTCTTTTAGCCTCTTGCATTTTCTTAGTAATTGAAGTTACCGAAGTTCTAAACTCTTGTACCGTATTAACAGGTTGATAACTAACTTTAGTCGTATCAATGTTAAATTTCTTCATTAGATCTTTATCAACTGCAGCTTCAGAATCATAATAGATCACGCTATAACCCATGTTGATTGCTTCTCGTACAGTATTCAACATTAAGAATGTTTTACCGGTTCCTGAAGGACCAGCTACTGAACAAGATCGGTTATTCGGCCATCCACCAAAAAGGCTACCAGAAACACATGCATTTAAATGATAGTTTCCTGTGTCTAGCCATTCAGTTACTTCAGAGAAATCTGAAGTTTCCATAATGGATCCTAGCGGATTTAATTCTGATAATTCAGCGTTGATATCGTCAAACGTGAATGATGTTATTTTTTTAGCCATTGTTTTCTGTATTTTTTGTAATATTTTGTTCAAGATTGTCAAAGAGTTCATGCTCTTTTTCTCTAAGTTCAGATATTTCTTTTATTGCTTCAGATAATTCTTGTTTAAGAATTTCCATGCGAATTTTTAATGAACCTACTCTAGAATACAAATCTTTATACTTTTGTATAATTTCAATTTGTTCTGGACTTAGTTGTGATATATCAAGCATCTTTTTCTTTTTTGTTTTCTTTTTCAGAATTTATTTTTGCATTTTCAATTTGGAATATAAATTTACGGACGGCCTTGCCTAGTTCCATATCATTTGGTTGATTTTTAACCATTGCTTCCAAAATCTGCATTACTGTTAAATGTTCCATATTAAAATAATGATGTTGAATAAATTAAGTTACGATTTAATGTTTGAAGACCGATAGAATCTAATACTCGATTTAACGGATCAATCATACTTTTTTCAAATTGCACTTCATAATCGATTGGAGGAGCAATTTCATAAGGATGGTCTCCTGGGAAATATGCAAACATTTCACAATTTTTATGGTTACAATGATACAATTTAAGTTTTTCACCGTTACCAATTAACTTATACTTATTCTTGTATTTTTGATTATTGTTTAGTAAATAATTATAGAATCCAGCAGCTTTTACATTTGGTGGACATTTAGAACCATATTGAAATTCGATATGGTCATCTACAATATATTTCTCAATGTTATTAGTCCTTTTATTAAAAGAAATATCGTCGATGTCGGCCATTTTAAATTCTTTCTTAGTTTTCTTTAGAAAGTTAACAATTTTTGTTAGTGTTTCTGTTGTTGGCTTTTCTGTAAAAAGAATTTGTAATGCTTCAGTTAATTTTTTACGAATAAAAGTTGGTGTTGAAGATTGAATCGAATCAAATCCGATAACTTTTACCTTTTTCAAAGAAGGATATCGCTCATGTGTTTTTAGCTTATCTTCCCATGCAATATCTTGAATATACTTTTTCTTAGCCATCCAAATTCCTGAATACGCTATTGATTCAAGTTCAAACTGTAAGAAGCTTTCAGTGTTTTTAGAAGATGCATATTTATCTAATGCTTTAACAATATAATCTCTAATTCGTAAATCATAAATTGTTAAAATAAAAGTTGCGATGTCCATCTTTTCACCAAGCCATTCAATAGAATCATACATTTCTTCAAATTGAACATAATTTGAATCAGTATCAATATAAATTACAGCTTCTTTATAAATATTATTTTTTACTTTAATATTTAATTTCTTATGAACTTCCGTATCTTTAATAAAGAATTCTTGGAAATATTTGTTTAGAATTTTAGCCGAATATAAAATTGCATTTTGGCCTTGTAGTGTAATAGATTCTGCAATATCGATGTTGAAAAAGTGAAACCACTTGTTACCAAAGGCTCCATAGATCGAGTTTAGAGTTACTTTAACTGCTTGTTCATACGCAGTAAACTTGGCCGACTCATTGCTAAAATGAGTGGCCAAGATTTCTAACTCGTTTCTAGTAAGTTGATCTTCAGGTTTATTTAGTAGTTCCTCAATTGTCATTAATCAGCGGTTTGGCAAGTTGCAATAGTTAATAGAGTGGCAGATTCAGTTGAACGAAGCACTACACGGTTTCCAAATACATAAGCTTTATAATCTTCTTTATCCAAGAGATTTAAGTACTTTTTGTAAACTGTAACACTTCCAGCTTCACCTTCATAATCAACACTTACTAATTTGTTGTATGATTTACCGCTCATTTTAACACCGCCATCGCCAGCTGTAATTGTGAACGTTTCATCTTTATCAAGATTGAACAATGATTTAATACGTCCTGCTTCTACATTGCTTAATTCGAATACAAAATCAGAACCTTCTACATTAAAGATAGATTGTAATTGAGCATCTGTAAGGTCTTTGTAACCCAATGATGGCTCTGAACAAGATAAGGTAATTTCCAAATCTTCATTAAAGATTTTAAAGCTAGATGCTACTAAATCTTCTTCATTTTCAACAAATTCAATTTCGCCTTGAATTGTTTGGTAGTCGAATTGTTTGAAAGCTTCAATTAATTTAGAAGCATCAAAAAATGCAACTTTCATTTCTTTTTCTGGCGTAGCCTCTGTGATTGTGAAAATTTCACTTGCTGGAAATGCGTTATGTTTAACAGCATCTCTCTGCGGAAGATACGCGGAAGATACAACCTGGAGGTTATCTCCTTTAATTTTGAAATAGATGAACGAATCAATCAATTTCAACCTGTTTACAAAACCAATAAAATTGGCTTGATCTACTTTGTCAATTTTTAATTTCATGTGATTTAAACTTTTAGAAACATTTGTTATTGATAATTATATTCATAATGTACCTTTTGTTTCACATAAAAAAGGGCAGGAGTAGCGAATTCCTGCCCAGTATCCGTGAACTAGTCCCGGTCCTAAGAGTGGTCTTCAAACCACACCTTAAAAATTATTTATCCATCACAACTTAAACAATCAACCATTGCTCTTTGTGCAATATCTCCTCTAAGTACTGATTCTGATCTCATATAATAAAGAGTTTTGATACCTTGATTATAGGCTTCTAAATGTACTTGATTGATAAATTTAGGTTCTGCTTCATTTGGAAATGCTAAGTTTAAAGAAACTGCCTGGTCAACGTATTGTTGTCTAACTCCAGCCTGTTTAACTAATTCCATTTGATTAATTTCTTTGAAAGTTCTATACGCATCTTTCATTGGAATAAATTCATCTTTATGAACATTTTCTAATTCATTCATTTTATCTTTATGGATTGGGCGGCCTGCTTTTTCATCTAATTTTTCACCAACACGAACAAAATATTCATCCATCCAATCTAAACCTTGAACTGATCCGCCATCGGCTAAAATTTGATCCCAAGTTTCTTTGTTATTCTTTTTGATAAAAGATAAAGCTTTTTCTAAGGTTGGATTTTTACGAATAAAAGTTCCTTTAGCTGTTTGTTCGGTAAATACGTTTGCTGCCCAAGGTTCTACTCCAGCCGAAACATTACCAGATAATTTAGAGTTAGAAACTGTTGGAGCAATTGCACGTAAATGCGTGTTTCTCATTCCAGTTCCAACGCACCATAAGGGTTCTCCAAATTCTGTTGCCATATCTCTACTTGCTCTTTCAGACTCTATTTTGATTTGACTAAAAATCTTACGAGTTTCAAATTGCGCAATAAGCGAATCAAATGGAATATTTCTGTCTTGTAGATAAGTGTGCCATCCTAAAACTCCAAGTCCTAATGCTCTACCTTTTTCAGCTGAACGAACTGAGTTTTCAAATCCTCTCATGTATTTTGCTCGACTAATAAATTCAGAAAGAACACCATCTAGAAAATATGTTGACGTATATACTAAATCAGTATCTTTCCATTCATCATATTTTGCAAGGTTTAATGAGCTTAAACAACAAACAAATGAGTGATTCTCATCAGTGTGTAAAGTAATTTCTGAACAAATGTTGGTCATATAAACTTTTAAACCATTTTGTTTGTACGCTTCAGGGTTTGCTCTATTAACATTTCCTTTGTACATAATATATGGCTCTCCAGTTGCTTTACGTTTTCTAAGAACCGCAGCCCAGCGTTTTCTTGACTCTTTGTCTCCAGCTTCTAATTTAGCCATAAAACTATCAGAAACCACAGCACATTGGTGCATATTTAAGGATTGACGATTAACATCTCCCTTTGGTTCTCTAATTTCTAACCATTCCCAAAAATCACCATGTTCAATATCGATGTTAACTGATGCTGCTCCTCTTCTAACAGACCCTTGGTTGGTTGCTAAAATAGTAGAATCATAAATCTTAATAAATGGAACTACTCCATCTGATGTACCATTTTGAGAAATGCTAGAACCTGCTGGACGAATTTGATTTACTCCAATTCCAACTCCACCTCCATGTTTTGCAAGTAGCATCATCTCTAAATTCTTAGAACCAATATCTTGAATTGAGTCGGCTACATCAATTCCAAAACATGAAATTGGCAATCCTCTTTCTGTACCAGTATTTGATAAAACTGGAGTAGCTAAGTTTAACCAACCTTTCCAAATATAATCGAAGAATTTGCTTGCCAATTCTGGCTTTCCTAATCTTTTTGCAACGCTAGTTGAAACTCTCCAATAAGCATCTTTAGGTGTTTCACCCTTTAACAAATATCCTTTTGATATTGTTTTAACATAAATTTCTGTATTACCCCAAACTGGGAAATCTACTCCTAGTTCCCAGTTCAGTTGTTCTCCGTGATTAATTTGATCCATGTAAAATATAATTGTATTGTTTATTTATTCTTATGAAAACATGTCATCCGCGTCCCAATTCTCATCTTCTCCTGCCTTTGAGTAGTCAGTTGGTCGAATTGCAAAAAAGTCAGTGTGTGTATGTCCTCCAGTTAAGTGATAGAACCAATCTAATTGACTAGCCATTGCTTCACTATAATGGAAAATGCTTTCATATCCTAATTCATTAAGTTTTTCGTTTGCCCTTTTCTTAATAAATTCTTTAAGGTCTGCTGCTTGCATGTTTTCAAGGTCTCCCATTTCAAACATTTTATCAATGAATTGGAATTCCATTTCAACCATTAATTTTGCAGCTTCTTCTACTTGAGATTGAACTGCACCTTTTAGTTCAGGATATTCTTCGCACATGTGTCGAAATAACTGACAACCCATTTTTGAGTGTAATGATTCATCTCTAACTGACCATTTCATTTGCTGACCAATACCTTTAAGTAGGTTGCGCATCTGGAATGAATATAAAACTGCAAATGATGAATATAGTGAAACGCCTTCAGCAAAAGCAGAGAAGATCGCAAGTGATCTGGCTACTTCCTTTCTAGCAGAAGAATCGTGTTGTAAATCTAAATGATTATAATCATTACTAGTTTCTAATAAGAATTCAAACTTTTGAGAAATTGATGGTTCTTTAAGAAATGCAGCAAAATCTTCTAATCCTAAAGTTTCATTTAAATATGAGTAAGCAACAGCATGCACTGTTTCATTCGAACCAAAAGCCATCGCCATTTGTCTAATCTCATGTTTTGGAAACCATTTAGTAACCATGCCAGTCCAATAATCTGAAACTGCACATTCGGTTTGTGCAAATCCTAATAATATATTACCAACAAGATTCTTTTCAGATGGTGTTAAGTTTTCATTCCAATCTTTAAGATCGCCTTGCATTGAAATTTCAGTATGTAACCAATGAGCTTGCATTACTGGAAGCCATCCTTCAGTATAGTACATTGGATATTCAAAGGGTTTATACTCTACGCGTTCAACAAATAATGATGATTTTGAATTTTCCATTTTTTTAATTTTTTTTGCTTTTAATTTAGACTAAAATGGCCTAGATAGTTATTCCAGGCCAAGTGTTGTAGGGATTTCTTTATATATTAAAGTCATCTTCCTAGACTCATACCGGGAATTAATCTTTTTTCTTAGCTAATAACTTTTTATAGTAATCTGCTTTTTCGTATAACTGGTATGATGTTGATTTGTATTGTTTACGTTTTGAATATAAATCAGAAAGAATCATTTTTAACATTGAATCTTCTTTATTATAAACAACACCATTCTCGCAAACAATAACATTTTTATCTTTTCGACGCTCTTCAATTTTCGAAGCAGGTACCTTTTCAATAAAGGCATCTGGAGAAATATTAAACTGTCGCATGATTGATGGATATAGAGATGCAAAGTCAAATGCACTTACTCCAGCATAGAAACCAACTTTAGGTTCTTTAACAAAAGCTCCGGCATATTGTGTTTCTTTTTTACCATCTTCACGTTGTTCTGAACCGATTCTAAATCCAGATTCTGCCATCTTACGAGCAATTAATGCTTCAGTTACAGCAACTGGAGAAGCAGCTTTATAAATTGGCATTCTAGTAATATTAGCAAGAGTTAAAAGTACTTCCATTGATTTTAACTTTTTATCAATATAATATACTAGAACGGAGTCAACTACGTTATAATAAACATACTTTTTAAAATCGTCTCGATATAAATCTTGTAAGCCTCCATTGTATTTAATTTTATTTAAATTTAATACTTGGCCAGAAACATAATCAAGTGAATTTGATTCTTTAACTTTTACAGATTTATCATACTTATCATAAAGTTGCATGTAGTCAAGAATACCCATGTGTAATGGTCTTGAATCAGTTGGATCAACTGCTTTTGTAATTGCAGATTCAGCAATGTCAATTTGTAAATGCTTACAACGATTTACAATATATTGCCAGTCATAATTAATAAAATTCCAGCCGGTCATCATTGGAAACTTAGGCATAAATTTATACAAAAATGTATAAACCATGTCATACTCGGTTTTAAACTTAATATATTGAAAAGTCCAATCAGTGTCTAATGATTTAAAATATTCATTAGTATCTTTTTCAATTTGAGAGATTTGTTCTGAACTTAAATCTTCTAAACCTAATACGATTGCCTTTTTATTTGGAGTAATAATTGAAAAAGTAAGGATTCTTGATTTTGCTTCTTCAGCTCTTGGAAAACCGTCAACAATCTCAGTTTCAATGTCGACAAAATAAGTTTTTGGCATATTGTATGCGTAAATTTCTTCTTTGTCTTTTTCAGAAAGACTGTCCATGAAATATACTAGCGAAAACTTATTAAACTGACGGGACGGCTGCAACTTAATTGCTCTGCCGTCCCAGTTTTTAAATTTTTGGCTTGCTTCGCGCTCTTTTTGGTCACAAACAAACCAGTTTTGATACTGATTAATTGGGTATCTCTTAAATGCAACTTCACCTTCTTTATTGTAAAAAGAGATCATTACCTCTTTATCTCTTTGCTCAATATCTAATAACATTAATATCCTCGTTTTTGGCGTTGCTTATTCTCTTCTGCTTTTGCAAAGTAGTAATTGTATGCTGTTTTTGCATCTAATCCAATAGATGCTGCATAATTTATAAAGAAGTGCAGAATATCTACCCATTCCATATAAAGCTCTTTGCGATCGTTTTCTGAAAGATCGGAAATTTTCAGGTTTTCATACTTTGTATGAGCTGTTTTCCAATACTTCCATACTGCATTACCATCTCCATCTTTAATTCCACCAAGTGCATCGGTCATTTCATGAATTTCATCAAGCACTGCGTGAGTGTTAACATGCCAGAAATTCATAATATCTCTGATTGTCATGTTATCAAAATCAAAGCCATAAGTTTTTTCTTGCATTTCTTTTTGGTGGTTCATTATATCCGCCAAGTGTGTTGTAGATTTATCATAGAAGTCATTTACTTCTAAATCTTTACATTCATTATCAATATTTGCCATATACTATTTTATAGTTTTATTTATTATTGTTTACGAATTTAATATAATCGTGAATATAATTTCTGATTCTTTCAGATCCGACAGGATTCATTGAATGTACATGAAATTCTGGAAATTTTAACTTATTGTCAATACAATACTCTACCAAAAATTTAGCACAGTCTAAACCTGTTTTTTCTTCAAATTCTTGCGGATAATCAGCGCCATCTCCACACATTGCTGGAGAATAATGTTCATCTGCTAAATCATGGTCAAAAGATACTAATTCAGGAACTCCATTAGTTACAATCCATTTTACGAATTGATTGTAATCTTTAACAATATCCCACTGTTTTTGGGTATAATCAGCAGCCGCAAGTCCAATGCGAGCAGGCATATATGCAATACAATCGTATGGATGCCTAAAATCGTCTAAGAATAAATTTTTGATATTACTTGCTTTCATAATAGTTATATTAGAAAAGCGCGTTTTGTTCAAAATTATTATTAAAAAAGTACTCCATAACTGAATCATCGGTTCTGGCTACTTTTCGACGGCTAATTAAATGCGGATTGTTTCTTAGTCGGTAATAAACTCCATACTGACAAAGACCAACTTCGCAACCATAAGTTTTAAGATCGTTTTGTTCTTCTTGGAAAATTTTCTTACCATCAACGTAAACATTATGCGTGGATTCATGCAATGGAATGTCTCCAATTAGATCTTTGTAGTTTTCTCGGAACCAAATAACTCTATCGCCATAAGGAATATCACATCCTTCGCCAAACATAAGATCTAATGTATATCTAGCACCAGGACCAGGAACACAGAATCTTTCGTCATGGTTAATTGGAATTCTTGGATTTACAGAATTAGACGTTGAACAGTGATATCCGTAGTATTGTCCCACACCTTCAAGCGAGGAGATAATATCATACATCTCACTTAAAGATTTTACTTGGGCCATTCTACCTGTGATTCCTCGAGGTATAAAAGATGCTACCCATAATAGAATATTGATTTTATGAGCATCTCTTGGTTGATTTCTTAACTGAGCAACATAATTATTTGCAGCACCAAAAAGACTTGTACGTAATTCCGTACTTCCATAGATTGGTAAACCTAAAGAAACGGCATCTTCTAAATTTTTACGGATTTTATCTTCATATTCTCTATCAACTAAAAGTCTTTCAAAATCAACTAAAGCTGTTTTAGGATTTGGGTCTCTTGTTAATACTTGGTGAATTCCACGAGCTCCATAGAAGTGAGAAATAATTGTGTTGCAAATAATATTATCCATTGAGATTGGAGCATACACGATGTTCTCCATGATATATCTCATACGATCGTCTAGAGTAATTTGAGGATGGAAATATTCAACTGTTTCTCCAAGAGCATCGTCTCCACCGCTGTCGTAACTTTCAAGAACACCCATATTATAGAGTGCTCTTTCATTTACTTTATTAAAGAATCGTCCAACGTCTTTTACAACGTCCATATTGACTTGTTCAATTATATTACTCATAATATTATTTTATTTTTTAAACCAACAATCATATCCAGCAGTTTTATTAAAAACTGTAAATGCATGTACATGATTATGGTTTGGATATAATTCAACCAATCTTTCAATTGCAGGTTCAGCAAATCGTTTTACTTTACCCATATGAAGTTCAACAAATAAAACTTCTGGATGATAAGCTTCAACAGCTTGTAAAATTTCGTATTCAGCTCCTTCAATATCGATTTTAATAATGTCTGGTCTATATTTGTCTAATAACTCCTGAATATTAAAATTGTTTACTTCATCATAATCTGAAAATTGACTACGTTTCATAATTGAAGTAGAACAATGCGCTTGTTTACTTTTACCTTTATAGATTCTAAGAGTTGGGCATGTTTGTCCAGAAACTGCACCGTGTATGATGTTTGCCTTTGGCTCATTTCTAAAACTATTCATCATTTTTTCATAGTTTCTAGAATCACATTCAACCGTATAAACAGCTTGAGCTCCACCATCAATTGCAATCTTTGTAAACCCTCCAATATTACCACCTAAATCTAAACATACTTTACCAGTATAATCAATTTCTGGTTTTATGTAATGTATAATGCAATCGGTAATCATGTTATTATCGACGCGTTCAGTTGCATTTAGGTACCTAAGGTAATGTTTCTTTAATCCCTTTTGGAAATCATTTAACATATTTTATATTATTTTTCTACTAAATTTGATACAATATGGACTATGTCAAGATCTGGATGTTCTTGTTTAATCACAGCAATTTGAACTTCATCATCATCGAAAAAACGCTCAACAATAATTCCCTGTTCTGCCAATTCTCTAATTGTTTTTGCTTTATGTTTTCCAGAGAATACTCTAGCTTCAACACTATGATTTCCTCTTTCAGCCAATGTCATTTGATTAAAATATACATTGGTTGAGATTCCCATTTCAGATAGTTTTTCAAAAACATAGGGTGCTTCTTCTTGACAACGACCAGTAATAATAACATCGTCACTATATCTAGGACAAACACCAATTGATACTACACCATCAAAATCGTATGCAAATATTTTCATTTCTTTCTTTTTTAAAAAAAGATGGAGAGCAAAACTCTCCATCTATTTGGATTAATTAAGCCTTAACCTGTTTCTCTGTAACTTTAGTAAGTTTACGATTTGCTAAAGCTTCGCATTCTTGAACAGCGTCAACAAACATCATTTGTTGAGGTGGTGTCTTTTGAGTAAATGCAGATGGTCCACGAAGAGCACCAACAATTCCCATTTCTCTTGCAACTCTAACATAACGTAGAGCGTCAATTACAACTCCTGCGGAGTTTGGACTATCTTGTACAGATAGTTGAGCATCAAAAATAACCGGTGCTCCACCAAATCCTTCAAGTTCTAAACGGAAGTTTGCAACTTTATTATCTCCATAGTAAGAGATATATTCAGAAGGACCAGCATGTAAGAATGAACCTTCGGTTGAGATTCCACGAATATCATTCTGAGCACGAATTACATTCTCTTTAGAAATCTTTTTAGATTTCAAACGAGATTTATCTTCCATATTTAAGAAGTCAGTATTACCACCAACATTACGTTGAATATGTGCTCTTACTACGTGGCCTCTTTCGAATGCAAGTTCTTGTAACATTTGAGACAAGATAGATGCACCAAATTGAGAACGCATATCATCACCAATCAATGGAATTCCTGCGTCGATAAAACGTTTCTCCCATGCTGGATCAGATGCAATAAATACTGGAATACAGTTAACAAAAGAGATTCCAGTTTCTAGACAAATTTCTGCCCAAAATTCTGTTGCTGCTTGAGAACCTACTGGTAAGTAGTTAATCAATACCTCAACTTCATGTTCTTTTAATTGAGAGATGATTTTGTCTTTCCACTGTCTGTCTTTTTTATCAGTCCATTCAGTACGATTAGTTTCAGTTGAATTTCTCAACTCTTCAGAAACCAAGAAACGATTTGTTTCTGGATATGCATCCATTAACAATGCGTAACCATCAATAACTGGTGCTTCATATACTGGAGCAGTAGAATCGATAGTTGGAACAATGTCCCATGCAGAGTTTGGACGCTGCTTCAATGCAACACCTAATGGTTGATTTACTTTACGTTCATCAATATCAAAAGCACAAACGAATTCAATATCTTTTGCACCATATCCACCGATGTCGCTACGCATCATACCGTCGATGTTTGCTTCATTTTCGGTGTAGAATTGTACTCCTTCTACTAGAGACTTGGCACAATTTCCTGTACCAATAATTGCAACTTTAATTTTACTCATGATTTTTAGTAATTTGTTTTAAGTTATACTTATAATTTATAAAAGGTTTCAAAATAGGCTAGTAACTTTTGGTTTAAGTTCTGGATTCTTTTTTCCGGTTTCAAAGTCATATTGATAATATTTCCTTGAAAGGTGCACCGATCCGGGTTTTTCCATATACATATCCGCATAGTCTTTAGGGCTAAGTTGATACCATTCGATTGGCCATTCGATTAATTCGTATCCGGCCTCACTTAGATATATACTCAGCTTTTGATTAAAAATTCGACAAATTTCTAATCTTTTTTCTAAAGATCCATAAAAAGGTGTTCCTTTGTAGAATCCAGTTTTTGGAATTCTGCGTTCTTCATGATCTATTGGTAATAATTTGACTGCACTAATCTTTGGAATGTTTAAAGATTTTAAATGTTCAACATAATTCTTAACCAAATCTTCAGTTGCTTTAACCGGATCTGGTTGTCGGCATAAATGGTGTCGAATATCAATATTACCAAAATACGTAATTAGGTGTTTAGTTCCTTCTGGAATATAGGTTGTCATACCTTCTTTAATAACTCCAAATAATGTTTTGCCATCATTTCGACTGATATTTGAGCCTGGTACATAAACTGAAACCGAATGGCTATCACCTAACACAAATATATCAGACTTTAGAGTTGTATCTATTGTCTGAGTTTCTACTGATTTTGTACTTAAAGTTTCAACATCAAGATTTTTCCAAATCTCAGTACATGCATTCATTCTGCTTTTAGCAAATGCTCCAATGTCTGGCATTTGTCTATTTAGACAATACACAGATCCTTTAAAATCTATTAGCCTTTGCATTCTAATTGCAGTTTCATCATTAGCACCGCCAAATAAATTGTAACTTCCTTGAAATTCCATTGGTAAAGCTACTAACCAAACGTCATAGTTATGAACATTTACATCTTTGGTTAAAACGGTAGCATCAATACCTAGACTCTTTAATTGTGACATTAATAAATATGTCCATGCTGATTTATGAGATTCTGGTTTTGAACTATAAGTAGTAACCACATCATCTATTGCAACTTTTTTACCAAGTAAAGAATCTTTTATATCGTAGATGCTTATCATTTTAAAAGCTTTTTAATAAGAGATGGTAAATATGTAAATGAAATAATAATGCCAAAACTAAACATTATTACGGCTAACTCTTTGGTCTGAGCATTAAATTGTTCATGTGACATCCATAGAGTGTTTGCTGTTAACCAACAAAGTATTGATATATTTTCCATCTTTTCGAAAAATCTATCACTCCATTTAATTAATAGAACCGAGATTATGATTGTTGGAATTGCAAGTGTTAAACTTAAAACACCAAATCCCATCATCCACGCTAAATCTTTAAGAATCCACATTGGAAAATGGATCACTTCTAAAACGTCTTTACTTCTTTGTTCCTTCGTTCTTTTCATTAATATAATTTTCTAAACCTTGAATATACGCAACTGCATCAAGCAAATTATCTCGTTTGTGATTATAACTTTCACGCGAGAATTTAAGCGCTACTAGCGCCATAAACATTTCACGACCCGTAACATTAAGTCCGGTCATACCATTAAAAATCATTGCTGCTCGATCCATGCCTTCTGAAAATGGACCATATTGGCGATCTGCTTCTTCTGAACGATTGTTGACAATCTTGTCTGCTTCTTCTAAAATACTCATATTTGCTGCTTTAGAACTTATATCTAAAACTACAAAAAAGTTTCGAAAAAATTATAGAGTTTGTAAACTAATTGATTCTAAATCCATTGAATCAATTTCATCTAAGAGACTAGTGATTAGAGATGTCTCTTTAATTTTAAGTAATAAAAATAATTGCGAAGATACTAATTGTAGAACTGCATCATTTTCGTCTTTTCCGGTCATAATTGATGCAAACATGAAATTATTTACTAGAGCTTTGCAAGTTCTTAATTGCTTTAAAGTCTGGCATGAATCGATTGATTTAATAATCTTTTCGATTGCCATAACTTCCCAATTTTTACCTCGGTTAGATCCTAATAAAAGTAATTCCATCATAATATTTTATAGATTTACTTTTGTTTGTTTAATTTTTCAAAAACAAACTGCTCGAATGTTTTTACCGGTTTTTCATTCTTTTCGGCTTCAGCCTCTCTTTTCTTACGCTTTTTCTTCTCTTCTTCGTATTCATCTTCTGCCCAACCTGCTCCCTTTGGAACATCTCCAGATCCATTTGCGCCAGTTCCTAAGTTTGGTAATTTAACTGCCCCCATACCAGCTCCTGGCATGAATACGCTTTGAGGTCCTCCAATATTAGTAGCAAAACCTAGTGCTTCTTTAACTTTTTCTGGAAGATCCTCATGTGGCGTTGATGCAAAGTCTTTAAGTTGTTTCAATGTCATTCCATTGATTAAATCTTTAACTTTGTCTTGGTATTCTTTTGAAACATCAGAGATTAGCATATGACCGGCTTTAACAGCATACGCTACTCCCATTAGTCTTTGTTGTGTTTTACTTGTGCTCGGCATAAAAATTATTTAGCATCTATTGATAAGAAAACGCTGTTTCTAATTTCAATATTATTATAACCAACTTGCTTGTCCTGATCACCGACGATTGTAGTAGCTGATACGAAGAGTGCAGTGTTTGTCATTCCACCAAGCTTACGATCAAATTTGCTAGCGTCAACATCATCAGCAAAACCAATATTAATTACAAAATCACTTTTTAAACTAACAAAAAGTTCTGTACCTGTTGGTGTATTTAATCTATTAACAACATCGGCAATCCATTGTGAATTTGATAAAGTTGCTGTAATATAAACTATAGCTTCTTTATCTTTTACAACTTTCATTACTTCTTGTTCAATGATTTTAGAACCATCGCGATCTGCCCAGTATGACCAAATTTCATTTAGTTCAGCTAAAGTTGCATCAGCATCACCTTCATATTTAATCTTTTCTACTTCTTTCTTAAAGGCAAATAGAACTTTTCCAATAATACCTTTAGCTCCGTAGATTCCAGTTAACTGGTATGCTTTTTCAGCAATAAAGTTTTCGTATAGCTTAATGTGTTTCATATCTTATTAATATTCGTTGGCACGACACCATTCAACGGCATCTTTAACTGTTTTTAGTTCTTGGTCATATCCACTTAAATCGTAAATTCCGAGAATAGTTTTGCCATCGTCATTTAAATAGAATGAAAATTGCTCTAGTTCTCCATCATGTCTAGGTGATTGCGCTTCTAATCCATTTTCAAATTTCACAACATGTGGAAACTCTTCATCTGCATCATATCCCCAAGATAATGATTCTACGTTTTTAGCCTTAGATAATTCTTTAAACAATTTTACTAAAATTGCTGGTTTTTCTGGCTTAGAAGCTTCATTAATAAAGTTTTCATTAGCAAAATCTGGTTTAACAATAACCCAATATGGGCCTCTGCTAGTACCAACAATTCTATTTTGATCAGTATCTAATGCTCCCATTTTCACATCACCAATAACAGATTCTTTATTGTCTTTGATCCATTTTGAGCATGATGTTCCATTTTGAAATTCAATAACTGGATTTCCGTCAACAGTAACATCAAGTACTTTATATTGTTTCCTAGCTTCATTAATGAAACTTTCAAATAGTTTTACGTGTTTCATATTTACCAAGCGTAATTTAAGTTGTCAATTTTCTTAATGTAATCTTGAAGATTTTTAGCATGTTGTTTCATACTACCTTCATAGTAAGATCCGGTATAACCAGCTGCTTTTTCTCTCTCTGCGTTAGTAACATCGCCAACATATCTGCCATACTCATCTAGAATGTTTCTCATTAAGTTTGCAGCATCACTCATTCTAACTTCTCTTCCTTTTGGATCTGTTCCGATAATAGGTTCATCATATCTTCCCTTTAAACCTTTAGCTAAACCATCTTTGATTTGATCTGCGATAGTTTCAATTGCTTTAGATACAAGAGAATCTAATGGTAATTCAGCAGCTTTAGTAGCTAAAATTTCATTATATCTTTTCAAGTTTTCAGCTTTGAAATCTTTGTCGTTTTGGAATGCGATTGCTCCTTTTTTTGCAGCTGCTCTTTCAGATTGTATAGCTGCTGTAGAATATCTTGCTCTAAGAATTTCTAGGTCTAGACAATATGCTCTATCTGCAAGCTCAACAACTTGTTTTAAGCTTGAAATTCTAGAACCGTATGCAGAACTAGCAGAAGATTTTGCAATACCCGCTGAATCATCTCTTTTGGTTGTCTTTAAAATTCTATTGTTATTTCTGGCGCTATATCTACTTTGCCATTCAACATTCATCCATTCATTTTGACCATCAGTGATAGCTAATAAACAGTTTGCTGGAATCGTTCTAGTTGACCAATCGTCTTGAGAATATGGATTCTCTTTTTCATTAGTTGTAAAATAGAAATATACAGCGCTTGCTCTTTTTTCTTTTTTAGCAGTTTCTGGATCCATTTCAATAATATCAATATCTTGAACTTTATCAAGTGCAATTTTAGACATTGCATAGAATGCTTTTGGAAGATCTTTTGGCATTTTTGCGGCACCAAGTAAAATACTAGCAAGTTTTGCTGATGCAAATGCTTCATTTATAGTACCTTCATTTAAGTTCTCAACAAATTCTGAGAATGATTCAACTAATCTTTTCATTTCGAAACGAGGTTTATTTTGATTTTCTTTTTCTTGTTTAATCTGGTTATAAATTTTAAGACCATCTTTGCTTAAAGATATACCATCTTCGGAAACGTTGAAAAATCCAGCGTTTCTCTTTAGCCATCTTTTTTGGTCTTCTGAAACTTTAGAAAGAATAGCATTGAAATCTTCTTTAGAAATCTTACCATCTTTTACAGCTTCAATTACAGTATTTCGAATAGTAGCATGTTTTCCAACTGTCTTAGCTGGATGATTCTCAGTATACTGTCTTTTAATAGTAATTCTGGATTCATTTAAAAACTCTTCAAAATTCATAATCTTTAGTATTTTTATAAACTATATATCATTATTTCATTTTGAAACCTAGTTTACCATTACCTGGGTTTGTTGATGATACGTTCGGTGCTTCGAATGAAAGTTTTGCATTAGCATCGCTAAATCCTTTTAAATAAAAATGAATCTGGTCTCTTTTAAGATCCACATCCATATATAATTGTTTAACATCTAATTTAGCAACGATGGTTCTTAGTGTGTTAATATAAGTATCTCCAACACCAAGTTTACCATTTAAAACATCAATAAGTTCTAAGCTTAATGAGTAACTAAATAAGCCAATATACTTTTTACCTTTATCTAGTTTGTCCCATTGAACTTTGTCAAATTTGTCAACTCCTCTACCAGAGGATTTAACCAATGGTTGAACGTAAGTTGTAAAGAATTCTTCTCTACCAAGCTCAGTCATTTTAGCTTGTATAAAACTTTCTAGAGATTTTTCATCTAATGGAACATTTCCAATCAATCCCTTTAACACAGAAATTGATGGCGTATTCATAAATTCAGCGCCTTTAATATAACCATCGACTACTGAATTGTTTTCTATAATTTTAAATAAATCGTACAACTGAACTTCTGAAGTTTCAGTAAAATTTTCAGCTTTTAGATTTTTAATAATATTTGATAGGGTTGGGGCTGCTCCAGATTTATATTTTGAAGATATACCATATCCATCAATATAAAAATCTACTAGTGGATTATTTCCAGAAGGAAATGATATTCCATGTTGAGTTGTTACCATATTTAATAGTAATGCAGCTCCTAGAACTTCACCAAAATCTTTACCGATTGTGTTTAGATCTGTTACACCAAGAGCATCAATTGCTTCTCTAACATTTTCATCATATCCGATAGTTTCAGAAAACGCTGAAATTGATAATGGATCTTTAAAATATGTTGAAGGTTTATGCATTGATATTAAATCATAAAGTTCGATTAAAAAACTTTGCATAAAGAGATTAGAGCTATACTTACTGTTAATTGCGCTTTTAACACTGTTTGATAAAACTGTAGAATTCATATCAGTGTCTTGTGGTAAATTAAGAGAAGTTGGAGTAAGTTCTTTAGATTTAATAGATCCTCTTGGTGGATTATTATCAACAAATTTAATAACATCTCCGATTGAAACTTTTAAATCTTTTACATCTTCACCGAATGTTACGATGAAAGTTGTAAATTTACCTGAATTAGAACCATTTGAATATTCTCCAGGTCCAGCAGTTACGATATCGAATTTTGATGCTCCTAATTTATTAAGAGCATCACTGATTGATTTTAGTGCGCTTTTAGAATCTCCACCTAAATCAAATCTTAAATCTTTTCCACCATTCTTTGTATTAATTCTACCGGGTCCTAATAATTTCTGCATTGCCGGAAGTACTGTTCCTTCAATCGATCTTGCTGCTTCATTTAATGCAAGTTGAAATCTTGCTCTAATATCTCCGTAAGTTTGTCCCATTATATCTTATTTATAAATTGTTCAAATGTTAAAATATCTTCTTCAACTTGAATAGATTCCATAGCTGCAAAAGAAGCATCTAATTTCTCTTTTAAATCATTAAACATTCCGTGTAGAGAACGTGGAGTCATTTTATTAAACTCTTTTACATTACCATCGCTAAGTGCTTGTCTAACTTTGGTAGCTGAAATATCATCGTCTCCTCTTTGGATTTCATATAAGCCAAATTCAGGAAGTACTCCAAGTTCTTGACGATATTTATCATTGTTAACCATATATCCATAAGCTTTCATACGGTCAGTTCCAGTGCCCCATAAAACAGGCTCATAATTAGGTCTAAGTTCATTAAACATAACATCGATTGCAGCAGAAGGAACAACAATAACTTCTTTTAAGAATCTGTATTCGCTCTGTACATTATTAAACATTTGAATTTGAGTTTCTACATCATAAGGTCTTTTAATAGCATCCTCTTTCTTAGCAGTTTTTGCCTTAACTAAGAATACAATAACTGGATATCCATTTTGCTTATTAAGTGTTTCTAATACTTTAACGTGACCTAGTGTAAATGGTTGAAATCTACCAACAAAAATATTTACTTTTTCGCGACCTTGTTCTGGATAATCGATCTTTAATGCTTCAGTAATTTTTTGGCTATTTGCAACTTTATGATGCATTATAAAATTATGAAAGTCAAATACTGCGTTTTCTTCAGTTGGTTCAACATAGATCTTTTGTTCAATTTTATCCACGATTTCATTAATTTGATTTAAAACCAACCCTGAAATAATAGTTGATTCCTTGGTTCTTTTCTTTCTAAAACTACCTAAAACTATTTTATACAATTCAGCAAGAACTGGATTTGAAATATAATCTAGCGTAGTTTCATTTTTAATATATGTTGTATTCAACTTAAATGACTCAATTGTTGCAAAATTAGCAGAATCAAAATTAGCACCAACATATTTAAATGCATTCTTAGAAAGATATTGATTGTAAATTGCTGAAGTTAACTCAATATATCGTAAATCCGGGTTTGTTTCGGTTAATTCAATTTCGTCTAAATTAAAACTATTCATATATTCTAATAAATCAACGATGGTGATCTGGTACATATGAGAAGACTCTCTATCGTCATTTGATTCATTAAGTCTATCGAATGATTCTAATTTATAGGATTTTACTTTAGTTCCATCAATAAAAGAAACTATTAAACCATCAATTTCTTTATCTAAATTTTCATTTAATGTACTTTTAGTTAAAGATTGATTAAAAATATGATACGCTTCTCTTGTAAACGTATCTTTATTATATCGTTTATTAAATTCGCCTTCATTCATTGAAAGTAATTTAATTAAACGATCTTTTTGTTCTGTGTGTAATATACCTTCAAAAATAACGGGTGGCTTTTGTACACCAAACATTCCTGCCCATTTATTAAGAATAGCAGTATCGTTAATAACTTTTCTAGGTTTTCTATTCTCACCTAAAACCTGAATGTGTGTTAATATTAAATAGTTTGTAGGTAAAGTATCATATTGATATGGAGAAGCTTCGGCTTCTGGAAGATATTCAAATCCAAATTTCCAATCAATTGGCATATTTTGCTTAACTTCATGTGAAATTGATTGAAAATATTTAATGGCAGTTTCATATAAAGAAACCATGGTTCTATCGATTGGAGAAAGCTCTTCACTTGATCCGTTTTTATAGAACTCAAATCCATTTAAACTTCTTCTAACATATAAAGAAGGGGCTGCGATCTTTTCAGAGACAACAATTTTATCATTCAACATTGAGTTGAATTCATTAATATTTACCGATTGGTATAGATCTCTTAATTTTTGTAATGCCATTTTATCTTCCGTATTTAATAATACCCATTAGCTGATTTATTGCAGCAAATGTACCAGTTAATTTATATAGTTTTCCTTTATATTTAAACACCAAACCTTCTGATGGAACAATTGATTCGATGCCTCCAATTCTTTCTAAACGAGCTAATTCAGCTTCTACTTTAGAAATTTGAGAAAGGTCACCATTTTTTTTAATTTTATCAGCTTCAGTTTTAATTTGATTATGAAGTCTCTGCATTTCTTGGTCTGGATTTGCCGCTAATAAGTTTGAAACGTTCTTTAAAACAACAGATCCTAATTCAAGGAAAATGTTTTCAAACGGCATGATGTTCTCTTTATACTTCTTTTTAGCATCAGTTTTTTCGAACTCTTGTAGTTTTTTATATTCACTAGCTCCAATTTGTTTACTAACATCGCGCATATTGAGAGTTTTCTTGTCATCAAATGCCCAACGTTTAACCAAACCTTCTTTAGTAATGTCATCTAAAGTTGGAAATGTTGAAGCAATTAATTCTCTCCACCACATTTCATGATACTTAGAAACCTCATCAGTATCTGCCAAACTATATCTTTTTTGAAGATCTTCAATTTGCTTCATGAAATAAGACTTTTTCTCTTCAAAATTAACATTTTTACCAATTTGCAAATCTTGCGGAGGAATAATTTGAAATGTTTTTTGAACATCTGCTGTAACTTTATTAAGAGCTGCTTGAACTTTTCTAGCAACACTAGAATCAGATCCAATTTGATTACCATTACCATCAGTATGGACAATTCCATGGAATTGAATTACATCGCGATCATAATTAATTACATTTGAGTTACCTGAATAAATTAACTCCATATTCATAAATGAAGTTCCATTATTAAAGTCCTCTAAATCAGCACCCTTTAATGAACCAAGTGCACTTGCTAGGTCTGATGCGGCATAAGTGAATGTATCTCTTACTCCAGCTGAAGGGTGATCCTTAAACATATCTGTGATTCCCTTTAAATCAATTGGATTCGCCATTTGACCTTTATTTCTAGCAAACAAAACTCTACCATCTTTTACCGTAACAAATAGATTCTGTCCATCTGTTTTTTCAGTCGGTGCCTCTTCAAAACTTAAATTACCTTGAAGCGCAGAATCAACTAAATGGCGTAAATCGCCAAATGTTAAATCATGATCGTCAAAAGGATGCATCATATGCCCGGCTGCACCACCTTCCATTACTAATTCTGGATATTTGCTATTCCATTGTTCTAGTAAAAAGCTGTTAAATGTATGTAGTTTTTTCATAATCAAAAAAGACCTGAGTGTTTTATACTCAGGTCTAATATTTATCTTTTTAAATTATACCGTTTCCTGATTAATCATTGCGTGGCAAACGTTTACTGAGATCCATTTAGCTTTATCAAAAAATTCTTTTGCTAATTTTTTAATTTTAGGCTCTTGGTTAGAAGGTAATTTATTCTCTTCGCCATCAGCTTCTTCATTCCATGATTTAACTGCAATTTTCCAAATTGTATCAAAATCACGGCTTTTTTCATAATATTTTGAATTTCCTTGTCTGTCTATATGATCGTGATAATCTGCCCAATACTGTACATCGATTCCTTCATTAGAAACTGATTCTCCAAGAGAACTTGTTAGAGTTCCAACGCATGCACCATAATCATCTCCACATTTCTTAAGAATACCATCTACAACTTCTTGAGCTTTCTCAGCATCAAATTCTTCTCCAAATGCTTTTTGTAAAACATTAAATGCATATTCTTTAAATTCGTCATCTGATTTAATATCAGCTTCAGAGATTAATGATTCATTTGCGAAAGATTCAGCTGCCATACCATAACATTCAGTAAATTCATCAATATCTAAGCCATAGTGGTCAACAACTTCCATGATTTCATCTGGAAAATCCATTTCATCATTGCGCATTGATTTTCTAAGACCAGTTACTTTATCATAATTATCATATACGAATGAAGCAACATCCATACATTCTGGATTATCTCCTAATTGAGAAATAATCCAATCTAAACCTTTAGCTTTTGCTTCATTAACTTCTGCTGATTCTTTAATACCAAGCTCTTTTAAAGATTTAACTTGCTCGCCTTTATCTTCTCCAGTTTCTTCGTCAGCATACCATAAAAGTCCTGCTTTAATTAATCTTCCATAGATTTCAGATGCAACTAACTCAAATGGAAAAGAGTCTGATGAATTTTCCCATGTTGTAGCTACGTAATCTGGATCAATCCAACCAATACCTCTTTTAATAGATTTCTCCATATCGGCATAGTCCATTTCAAATTGCTTTACAGCACCTTCATTAACTTCTAAAGATTCGTTTTTCTTTACATAATCTTGAAGATCTTTTACTTCGTCTTTTAATTCTTTTGGTATATTATTTGTGAATGTATTCCAATTAAAACTTGCTTTAACAATCATAAACAAAGGTAAGCCAGAATTTCTTTTACCGAATTCAGATCTTTCAATCCAATCTAAATAATATTCAGCTAATTCTTTTGACATTTTAATACCTTCTGCTCTTGAAGTATTTCCTTTAATAATATCGTTAAGTAATCTCTTAGCCATGCCATGTGAACCTTCGTTGACTTCAACTGATTCCATTTTAGCATTTGCAATTACTTCTGCGATAGTTTCTAATAAATCTTCAGTTTTCTTTCTAACTGGAATAAGATCCATGTCCACTAATTTATTAAGAACTTTGTGTGCAATGATTCTACCACCTTTAATAGAAACTACACCTTCAGTAACTACTGATTCTTCTACTTTATAAGTTTTACCTTGGAATTCGAATTCGTCTTTACCTTCTTCTTTTGCCTTTCTAACCGCATCTCCAAAAGCATTTCCTTCTTCAAGTTCCTCGGCTTCTTCTACTTTATAAGTTTTACCTTGGAATTCGAATTCGTCTTTACCTTCTTCTTTTGCCTTTCTAACCGCATCTCCAAAAGCATTTCCTTCTTGAACTTCTTCATCATCTTCATTAACGGTCTTAGCACCATGTACTTTGTATGTTTTTCCGTTAAATTCAAAAGTTTTTTGACCTTTATTTCTTGCAGCAAAAAGAGCTCCAGTAAATGCATTTCCTTCAGAAACTGCTAATTCAAGATCTTTATCTTTACCAGCAACTGCATCGTTTAATTCAGCTTCTAAAGCTTTTTTCTTAGCAGTCATTGCTTTTAATTCATCTAATAAAGCTGCTTTAGCATCGCCTTCGGCTGCTTTCCATTCTTGAGCTTTAGCTGCCATTTCAGCAGTAATTTTGCTCCAATCATTTTGAATTTTATTAATTGAACGAGCTTCAAAAATATATGCTTCTTCGATGAATTCTTCTAGACCACTATCTTTTCCCCAGAAATCTTGAATCATTTTTTCAAGATCCTTCTTTTTACCAACATATTCAACTTCTGGATAGTTGGCTGCAGGACCATTCATATTTACGATTTTCCACTTAATACCCTTTTTCTTACAAAAATCAACTAGACCTTTTTCATTAGGCTCAATAGCATCTAGAGTAACTGTAGCTTCATATAAATCTGCTTGAACTTCTTCAGCATCATCAGCATCTTCTTTTTCAGGCTCTCCTAAATCTTTGATTTTACCTTCGATTTCTTCAGCGCGGTCTTCTTCAACTTTTTTAAGAACATCTTCAACTGCATCTTTTTCTTTACCCATCGCCATGATTTCTTTTTCGATTTCTTCAGCGCGGTCTTCATTAAAAATTTTTGCAACTAGTGCTCTTTTCTTTTCTTCGTCAAGTTCTGACATGTCTGAAATTTCTAACTCATCTAAGATAGCTGAAATTTTCTCAAGAGATTTAACTCTTTTACTTTTATTATCTTGTTCAGTCTTTACAGCATCCTGCTGTTTTTTCATTTCTGAAAAAGATTTAAATGATGAAATTCTGTTTAGTTCCATTTTATTCATATTTTTTTAATCTTATCTTATATATTCATTTGAATTTACTAAAGTTTACTTATGCCGAACCGTCAAATGTAACCTTCTTAACGTCGAATTTAAATTTTTCTTGATTATAGATTCTTTGTCGTTCTTGTCCATGCCTATAAAGATAGCAATCCCAATCAGCCGTTGACAAATTATCAACAAAATCTACAATTATTACTTCTTTTTTTGACTCGTGCTGTCTAAGTCCTCGACCAATTGATTGTCTAATGATAACTTCTGATTTAAATGATTCCGTGAAGAAGACGCTGTGAATCTTTTTAATCGAGATTCCCGTTGAAAAAGTTCCGTAAGATGCAACAATGACAACTTCGTCCCCGTGTTCCATCTTCTTTTTATACTCTTCTCTAATATCTGAATCTGTTCCACCGTCAACATAGAAAACCTTTTTTTGACTTCTTTGGCGTAATGCATCGTATAACCTTTTACCATGCTCGATTCGGTGAAAAAGAACCAAAGAATTCCTTGGTACTCTGGAAATAACGTTGACAATGAAGTCAAGACGTGCATCATTGTTGATGATGTAGTTTTGCTCGAGTTGGAAGACATCTTTATTTTCGTATCTGTTCTGAGCAAGTTCTTGGAAAGCTTTCTTTGTTGCTTCTGGTGCATAATCCATTTCTATTACTTTTACACGACACTGTGCAATGTGGCCTTCTTGCTGTAAATATGCTGCTTTTACTTCAGTAATTACAGGACCTGTTTGAGACATCAGTGTTAGCTTATCTATTGATCCATCCTTTGGAATTGTTCCGGATAGACCAAATCGATAGTGTGCATTTCTGCATTTTGCTAAAATATCTTTAATTGATTGTGATTTGGCTTTGTGTGTTTCATCGACGATTACACAATCAAATTCATCGAAGTATTCTTTCTCTTTTTTAATTAGGGATTGATATGTACCAATAACCACATTTGCATTCGGTTTAACCTTTTGACCAGAATAGATTTGTTGAATTCTAATCTTAACTTGGTTTTTCCAATTATAGTCAATAAAGTCCTCACTTGCCTGAACGACAAGAGAAACATTTGGTACGATAAAAAGAATTTTTTGTGCTTTTTGTTTTTCTAGCATATAGGCAACTGTCATAAAGGAAATCATTGTCTTTCCAGCTGATGTTGCTAATTCTGCTAAGCATCTTTTAAATTTAAGAATATTAAAAGCTGCATCAATTTGATAATCATGTGGTGTTAATTTATAGCCATTGAAAAAATCATATGCCCATTTTTCAAATCCTTCTGCTGTGATATTTCGATCAAATATGCGAGTAATTCCATTAATTTTTAAATCAAAGTTGTATTCTTTGCAAACCTCCATGACATATTTCCATAGACCTGCAGGAATCCATTTATTATCTTTAATGTATGAAATGTACCCGTCCCAAACACCCCTTTTGACTAGAGGATTAAACCTCCAGCCATCAATTCGCTTGGTGAGACTTAAATTTAATTGTTCGAGTTCAAGTTCATCAGCTTCATCAATTCGTAAAAACCTATTATCATCTGTTAGTGTAATTACCAAAACTCATCTTTGTATTTTTAAAGTTGCTTCATATCAATTCGATTCTTAATTGCAAATCCAATATTATCAAGCGTTTTAACAGAATTTGTAAAGAAATCTTTTTGATTCTCTAACAATTCTAGTATTTGATAGTCCTCAGATAAATCAGCCTCAATAAATCTTACGCGCTGTCCATCTGAAAGTTTATAATCATAGTTGTAATAACCAATCCAAGCGGTCTTATATTCTCTATCTAGTTTTGCTTTTTGTGCTCTAATCTTAGAGCTAATAGATGCCATCATATCAACTAAAATTTGTCGATAGCTAAGAGTATATGAAGATGTTTCGGGAAGATTAACTCCAGCCTTTAATTCATCTGCAACTTCTCTGATTTTCTTAGTCCATTCAGCTCTTTGAGCTGCTAAATACTCATCTAGTTGCTGTATTTTATTTGGTTTAGTTTCAACTTCCATTATTAATTATTTTAAAATAAGCTATTGCTGTTTTTATCGGGTTTTATATAAATACTAGTTTTCACCTTTTGTTTAAATTTAGGTTTAATTTCAGTACTTATTTTAGTTCCTTCATATTCATATTTTGATGCCTCAAAATCAACAAGAGTTTTTAAACCCTTAAACTGATCTTTTTGTCTTTCAAAATCTTCAAATTCGTTATCGATCATTTCGATAAAGCTATTTTTATAGATAGTATGCATCTAACATCGAGTTACTAAAGTAATTGTTTATTTTAGAGAGACAGTCACTTTTGTTTCGATATGCAGCAATTACTAAATCATTTAAATCTTTTATTTCTTCATTATATGTATTCATTTTAGTTTCTTTAAGAAATTTGGTCCACAAGAAGATTGATTTACCAGCTTTTAGCTTTTCAAGCATCTTTGTTTTACCAGCTTTATCATTATCAAACATATAACGAATTGTTGGAACCTCATCAAGTTCCGTTGTATCGCGTCCTACCGAAGAAAGAGCAATTGAATTACTCATAAACATTCGGTCAAGTGGACCTTCAAAAATAGTTACGGGTCGAGTAAAATCAGTTTGCGTGATTCCAAATAAGGTTGATATTTTACTAATGGCAATCTTTTCTTCTGGAGTAACTTCAATTGGTCGCTCCATCCATTCTAAGATTTTATCAAGATCGTATGTTAGGTATTTTGAATTGCTTGTTTTAACAAGAGCTCTTGATTGCATACCAATTACCTTATTTCCTGGAGCCAAATTTAAAACATAGATACGTTTATCTCTTGGGGAAAAAAGGAAGTTTTCTAATTTGTTTGATAGTAACCTTTTTCTAAGATAGAGCCAAGGAGCATCGCCGACATCGATTTTAACCATCTTTAACGTAGAACATAATTCATCTACGGTTGGAGCCAACTGAAACATTTTTTCAAACATTCCATATTGCAAAACTTCAACATGATTTGTTTCGCTCTTATTCTCTTTGATCCATTCAATAACCTGAATTGAATCTTCAGTGTTGTCGAATCTTATTTCATGGTCCTTTAAGAAACTATATACGTCAGAATGCTCTCCACAGTTGAAGCAATGATACTGTAGAGTGTCCCAGTAGATATTACCACGTTTCTTTTTATCGTCAGAATGCGAATCACCACAATAAGGACATGCCAGAGTTATTCGCCCTGGCATTTCCTTTATCATGGTCTTGTTTAAGTTTGCGTGCTCTTTTTGTAGAACTTTCTTAACTAAGACTTTGATTTTTAACTTTAATTCTTCTGATATTTTAGAGGTCGAGGTCATTCAAGAACGAATCTAAATCATCAGAACTATCTACTGAACTTGATTCAACTGGAGCAGCTTCAGCTTTTTTCGGAGCTGGAGATGTTGGAGTATCGAAATCGAAATCGTTTGATTCTTCAACTTTTGGAGCTGCTTTAGCTTTTGGTTTTGATACAATCTCATCCATTGCAGAACCTGGGTTCAAATATTGGCGAAGAATGCTGTTCACGAAATCGCGAGTTTCTTCATCCCATGCTTTGTACTCATAAGGTTCCAATGATGGAGCTGCATCTAATTCAGTTTTGATTTTGGTCATGAACTCTTGGGTCTTTTCTGCAGTTTCACCATCAACAACAACTGCTGATTTGCTTGCTGAGAATTTCGACTTATCATAGTTGTTATAATCTCCTTGACGAGTAATAATCAGCTCAAAGTTCTTACCATTAAATAGATCGAAAATTTGTGTAGGTTCACCGAATGCAGGTTTCAATTCTTCATCGATTTTCTCTTTGATTTTGTAACCAAACTTGAAAATCTTGTATTGTCCTTCGAATTCAGGATGCTGAGGATCTTTGATAATTTTTACCAAAGCATAATACTGTTCGCGTCTTTTTAATTTATCAGCGATCTTGCGATCTACAGCTGATTCAGACTTACGAAGTTTAAAGAATGCATCTGCAATTGGGCACTTTTCTCCAACTGAAGAAGGAGAGTCAATAAGTTTACCTTCACCGGCTGCATCTGTCAACCAATGTACGTACTTTTTAACTAGTGAGTTGCGGGGATTCTTTGGATTAGGAACAAATCGGATTAGAGCTTTGTAAGTTCCGTCTTTACCTTCATCAGCGGTAGGTTTGTAAATGTCATTTGTTGATGAAGAGCTCTGTGTTTCATGAGTATCGACTGCGTCAACGCTCAGATTAAAAATGTCAAATTCTGCCATGTCTTTAATACTTTAATTTTCTTTAAATTTGTTAATACGTTAAAATCTTTAGGTACCTTAAATCTTTAAAACGATAATGTTTATATAGTGTAATTTGATAATGTTTCACAGCGTCCTGTAATATTATCAGCTTACATACTATATATCTCACTTTACACATTGTAAGCTCCGGACTTTACACATTGTAAGATCCTAAAACTTTTTTCACTTTTTTAAAACTTTTTTTTAAATTTGTGAAACAAACCCGTGCAGAGTGAATATAAGTTATGGTTTTGAGGTGAAGATAAGGTTCTTAGAGCGCTTCCAATGAGCTTAAGTAATTAGCTAGGAAGTAAGCGTCCACCAAATCATCAAGCGGCTTCGGGACCGACTTCCCAATTTCAAGTGTCTGTAGATACTGAAAGAACTCCAGGTCGGACAAATTTTGGTCTTGTAAACGGTTTTCGACAAAAACGTCCCACAATTCCCTTTTCCCCATATTTCCCTTTCCAGCATGCTTCTTAATTGTCGATGGTGCAACTGTAAGAATATTACTAATATTATCAAATGAATTTATTATCTTATACTTAAAAATAGCGGCGGCAGCAGCCATATCAATAAGATTATTTGTTCCACCATTTGAACCGTAAGAAACACCCTCAAACCCAAAAATACAAGGACCTTCGTTAATTTTTGTTTTGATTAACTCAATCATTGAATCCGCCATATTAATAAAGCGATTGATTTTTAAAAGTTCTTGAGATGAAAAATCTTTAGATGTCTGATAGACCGGCTGATTTACAAGAACTACATTCGGTAATTGTGAAATATGGGATTGCATAGCTTGGTCTGCTTTTGTACCAGTACCAGGCTTTAAAAAAGAAATAAAGCTGAGTTTATCATTAAGTACTACAACTCCGGGAGAGTTAAGTGAAAAGTCAATTCCTATAAAATTCATTTAGATTCTTTTACCAAGAGCAGCACCTAACGCAGCACCAACTAATCTTGAGGTTAATAAATCATACATTAATCCAGATTGGATTCCTAATACTTTACAAACAGTTTTACCAATTGAAGAACCAAGTGCAAAACCAGTTAGACCGCCAATAATAGATCCTAATAAACCTTCATTGGTTAGTTCCTCGTTGAATCTTTCAAAATCATAAGATCCATCTTCATTTTTATATGAAGCAACAAATTGTTCTAGAGCAGCTTCTACTTTAGCTTCTAATTCAGGAGTCCATTCTGAAACAAGTGACTCTTGTAGGAGTTGAATATCTTGTTCTGTTACTTGCTGTTCTGATAAATATTGTTCAAATGTTTTCATATAGTATATATTAGTCTATTTCTAGCACCAAAGAGTACTGATTATAATTAAAAGAAACTGAAAATGTGTTAAATTCAGCAACGTTTTGACTCATATTTAAATCAATTTCCGAGATTGACTTCATGATTGGTTGATGAAATCTTGCTGAAATAACATGAATACCTTCCGCATCCATAATTTGAAGTTTTAAATCTTCGGCATATTCTTCTTTCTTTGCCCAACTATAATAATATAGAAGAGTATCATTCATTATCCAATAATTAATAAATCCGTCAAGAAGTTGCATCGTTACTGTAAATTCTCTCTCAACTAAGTTTTGAATTGGCATAGCTCCTCTATGATAATTAATAGTACCATCGTTATTCTGTTGAGTTACTGGGTCGAAACTAATTCCAGGCAAATTAATACCTTGAATACTATAATTAATAAAATCTATTGGCTCAGTAAGTATGTTCCCAGGCATTCTGTTCAAATATTTTTTATATTTGTCAGCAACTTCCTTGGGAATAAAGTTTCTAGGAAACTTAAAGTTGTATAGATTATTTCTACTATTTAAAATCATTAGATGATATTTACATTTCCATGGTATAGCAATGAGCTAGTACCACCGTTTATGATGTTAATATAAAATTTATCAGCATTTAAGTTAGCATCAGATTCATCAAATCTAGCCGCAGTAGATTTTGTTATTTTAAATAAAATTTCACCAACGCCTAAGTCAATATCTGGGAAAGAAGGATCATGATTAATAGTTGCTAAAATATTACCACTCTTAAGAATTAGTTCAATATTTTCAGCATTTACTAAACTTACAGACTTTGTTGAATCTCCATCTTTTTGTGCAACTTTAAATTTAACAAAGTTATCTGAAACTTTTGATAGAGTAATAGTAGCCTCTCCATCAGAAAAATACTGAATGTTCGCTAACTGATTAATAGTTACACCATCTAATGTTACTAGGCTACTTCCTGCTAAAATATTAGTTGTATCTACCGCAACTGGAACGTATTTAGTTTCTCCAACACTTGGTCTAATTGAGTTAACAAAGTTTGTTAAACTTCTATTTGAACTTGTATCAGCCAAAGTATTGTAAATCTTATTTATAGCATTAGAACCTAAATTTACTTGTGATAATCTCTTACCATATTTAGAAGTATTTCTATAAAATAAAGTAGATTTCTTTACAATTTGAGTATTATCAGTTTCATTATAAATACGAAGTACATAATTAATAAAGAATCCTGACGCAACGTTAGAGTTTTTAATAATAGGTCTAAATAATATAGGTTGGTCATATTCTTCAGTTTGAACAAATGTTGTATTAAAAGTAGAAATACTACTTAATCCAAGTACTTCTCTAATTTCAACATCATGAAACACAGTAATATCATCGCCTGTTGTGGATTGTCTAGTTAAAATATAATCTTCAAATTCATTTTGGCTACCGTCTTTAGTACCATATAATTTAAAATAATCTCCATCAGTTGCCTCTTCGATAACTCCAACAATATCTTGGAATTCATCTTCTTGCGGAACGGTAAATGTTTTTCCTTCTGAAACATCAGCATACTCTATTCCAGCAACTTCAAGTATTCTATCAATTAGTTTAAAATTAATAGTATAACCAGCAGATCCATCAAGACATGCATATCCTCCAGTTTGATGATTTGCAAAGAATACATCTTGGAAATCTTGGTTTAAATTGTTGTCATACATGTGAGGTAATGCAGGAACCTTAATCTCAATAAATTTAGAGTATGCAGTACCATTAAGTACGAATGGATTTGGATTTTGAATTTCAAAATTACTTGAATTTTTATAAACCAAAGAAGTAAAATAGTTATAGACTCCAGATATTCTAGGTACTTTAACTTGAAATAAGAATCCATCATATCCTCTACCAGCAAAACTAAATCCAGTTCTTAAATGCAATCTAATAGTATCATACCAAATTTGGTTACTATTATTTGCTAAAGTTTCTGGAAGAAAATTCTGAACTGTTGTTCCACTCCATGAAGGAGATTGTAGATAATCTAATGAATTATTTAAGAGTGCAAATCTAGTTCCATCAACATCATGCTGTACAGCATAATATCTACCAATTTCTCCAGCTGCTGTTTTAATAGTATTTCCAGTTTCTGCGTCTGGAATAGAAAATAAAGAACTTGCTTTATCTCTAACTATAATTCTTCCAGATTGGTAAACTTTATCAGGATTTAGTGTAGTATCAGTGTATTCGTAATTATAAGAACCATTTGTGTTAGGTGTATATGTTAAAATACCAGTTATGTTTGAATATGAAGTAGATCCTCCACCGTTAATACTAAAATTAGAAGGATCGTTTAAATTATTTAAATCAAACTTATAAGTTTTACCATTTTGTAATTGTAGTTCTCTAGATGCAAAGTTATTTACAACAATGTAAATCCCATCCGTATCAACTGAAAATTCAACAACATCGTTACCTAATTCATGTACTAAGTATCTTGTTTTTGTTGAATCAGAGGCATCGGTATCTAAAAATTTTACATGACTACCATTATTATCGGTCTCTATCAGAACCTCAGATAAGCTAGTTTGGTCATGATAGATAAATTCCATCACGATATCCTGATCTAGTCCTATAAATTTAGATGATCTTGCCATTTGTTATTTTAATAATTTTAGAATCTTAACCATTTAGGGCTCCAAAATAGTCCAATACTTAAATTTGGACCAGTTTGAATTTGTTGACCATTAACTAGAGAGAATCCATATCCGATTCCCGCGCCAATTGACCAACCTGCCTTCTTTTCTGGTTTATTTAACTTATTATTTATCAAGTTTATATTTTCAATCTCTCCGAAAGTAATTCCCGGATAGTCAGTTGCAATTCTAACTTGCTTATATCCATCTTTCTCATCGGTCATTGCATATAACTTAATGGTTTGTTCAATTTTGAATTCTCCTGGAGATGCTGTAAATTTATTTGAATTGTAAGCAACATCAACAGATCCTGAAAACTTTCTTGTATTTCCTTTCCCAAAATCATCAAATTTAGAGAATGCAACGTTTGCTGTAGAATCAGAACTTTGTGTTACTGTAGATTCTCCACCTTTAACTTCGGATAGAACTGCAATTTCAGTTTTCATCAAAGAGTTTACATCTTTTAGATTTTTAATATCTCCAAGAGCCTCTTTGTATTCTTCAACTAATTCTGAATTATTATCTTTTAGTTCATCGATAGTATATTCAAAACTTCTTTTTGAAGCAACTAAGCCTCCGTTTTCTTTAATAAGAACTCTAACGCTATCTTGCTCTGCTAAAAGATTGTTCATTGCTCTTTTAGCCTCTTTTTTAGCCATTTCTTTTTCGTCTTTCAATTGTTGAATTGAATTACATTGTTTTAGGAATAGCAATACAACAATAGCTCCAACTATAAAAGTTAGAACGCTTTTGTTGATACTAGGTAATTTAGGAATTATCATAATTTATATTTAAAATTTATTTATTAGTAAGATGAACCTCCAGAACCTCCAGAACTTCCACCGCCATAACCATAACTTATGCTACAATCTCCTCCACCATCTGTAATATCATAAGAGTAATCTGAACTTGCACAAGAAACAGACATTCTAGTTAATAATCCATTCGAAATAACAAAAGACCATGATTTAAAACAAGGGTTTAAAGAAACATAACCGCTTCCATATGTTCCATCGGTGCACCAGTTAATTGGAGCGTCATTACCCTGTACTGCTCCCGAGGCAACAACTCTAGCAGTTGAACTAGTTGACATTGTTGATAATGACGAAACAGTTGACCAAAAATGTACAGCGTTCATATCCGGTGTTACCGTAGAATTACACGCATTATATTGAGCAACTAAATTATAAGAACCAATACCGCCGCTCGTTATTAATTGATCGTATGAAACATTATACCAACTTCCAGGGGCATTAGTAACGCCTGACATATTATACATTGAACTAAATGTACCGTTGTTATAATATCTATAAGACCATCCTGATCCGCTATTCCATGCATACCATCCTGAACTAGCTCCACTAGTTAAGTTACTATTACTGTAAAGGTTTGCAGTAGTATTAAAATTTGAATTAGATGGAATATAGACAGTTTGATCAGTCCATGCTGAAGAACTACTACCTTGGAATCCACTTAATGATCTTTTAACAGATATTCCAGTGCCAGTTACATTTTGCACCGCATCTCCTATTAGATAAAGCCAAGTATATAAATTATTAGTTGTTGGAAAACTACTATCCGTTAAAGTTAAAACTAATTGACCGGATTGATTAATTGACGCCGATGTCTGCGTCACAGAAGCATCATAAGCTCCCCATCCTCCTTGAGCATTAGTCCATGGCACGTTTTGTGTACGTAATGCAACATTTGTTGTATTATTAAATTGATAGCCTGAAGATGGAGTAAGTGTATATGTTATTGTAACACCACTTGCTCCGGGAGCTGCACTAGTTGTAAATGTTCCACTTCCACTAATAGTGTAATTAACACTAGAATCTAAACTAGAAGCTGTCTTTGATCTTAAAGCTATAAATGAATTAGTAACTCCAGCTACTCCACTATCTTGCCAGTACCACCCATCCTCTCCTAAATAAACAACAAACACCAAATGTACTAAGTCATATGGCGTTGAATTAAGTGCTCCCGTTGGATAGATCGTCTGCGTTGTATTTGTTATTGTGTCGTCAAATGCGTATCCTGTCGTATAATCAGCAGTAAACTCAACGTTTGCTCCGCCTACAATTGCATATTTTGAATTTGTTACAGACGCAGCACCCTGTCCGGTTCCAGAAACAGCATCAATTGTATAATCAAATGAGCTTAGATCTGGGACTTGTATAGATGAACCTTGTCCGTTTGTCCAGTTTTTACCATTACACAAATACCATCCTTTGTAATCTCCTTTGCCGCGACCATGTCTAACTTTTAAAACTTGTCCAGATCCACCTGACCAAGTTTCAGCATCTTTATAAAAATTATTAGTATCATCAAATATACTAGTTAATATAGGAACAATTGTGCCAACTGGAACAACACCACCAATTTCATTGACTGATTTCCATGTTGTAGTACCTTGAATATCTGTTGCTACCAATATTTTTCCATCTGCTGGACTTCCACTATTAATCTTTACAGTATTTTGAAAAGTAGTTGCTTGAGAAAAAGCAGAGTTAACATTAACATTAAAACCGCTATTTAATATTTCAACAAAATTATTAGTACCATCTGAAAACTCAAACCCATCAGCAAAAAATTGCCATTGAGTTGGATTTGCATTTGAAGTGTTCGCAAAACCCATTTCAAATTTAGTAGTTGTTCCGTCTTGAAATAATTTAAAACCAATTTTGTTATTATCTGAAGTAGTTACACCATCATCAGTTAATAATAAATTATATCCATATATTGCCTTTCTATTAATAAGAACAGAAGTTTCATCAAATACTGTGTCATATAAAGGATCTAACTTATCAATACCGAACATTACTGTCGGAGGATTAATTTCATTACCGTGTATTGGAACTAGAGTCTTGTTGCTTGCATTTATGTTAGCATTAATTTTCCAATAATTAGCAGCCGCAGCACCTTGAGGTCCTTGATTTCCTTGAGGTCCTATAACACCTTGATTTCCTTGTGGTCCAGTTAAACCATCTAAACCCTGCGGTCCAGTTGCGCCTTGTGCTCCGCTTGGACCACCACCATTTGCAACAATCTGATCAAAGTTATAATTTATTGTATCTAACTTTTGATTATCAGTTTGAGCGGATAATATAGGTTTTAAATTTAGTGACATTATGGTCTAAATATTTTTATCTTTATATTTATCTTAGATTATTTTGTTGCTTTCTTCTGTTAAAGCCGAATAATCACCGTCTATTATTTGTTGTGCAGTCAAGTATCGATTCTTTACTCGATTCGAGTTCTCTCTTTTAAACCATTTTTTATCATTAATCGATTTTACTACAATATCCTTAAGCTTACATTTAATCAAGTATTCTCCATATTGATTCTCTTCAGTTCTTAAATCATCGAGCCATACAACTTCTCCATTAATTATTTTCTTAACAAAACCAATTTTAATATGATCAGAATCTAAATCTAATTCTAAATAATTATCTTTGTTAATATCTATGTCTAGTGTTTTATAAGTTGGAATTGAAGACCAATTTACATCAATCAATAAATTATTATCATCTCCAATTTTTTGAATAATTAAAAAATCATTCTCTATTTCATTAGGATCTGGTACACTATTAGAAGAAATATTAATATCCAAATCCCACGTGTGATAAAGATTTTTATACATTACTCCGCCATATATTGTAAATTCGTATTTGTTTAAAATATTGGTTTCGCTTAAAACTTGATTAAAGAATGATAATATTGATCTTATGTTAGGTCTATTCCAATGCTTGGTGGTTTCAAATTTTCCGGCTTTGTAAAAGAATTCCATATCTATAATAATCTTTGAATCTCTTTATTATGTGTTACTATTCCATTTGCAACAAATAAATCATTATCTTCAACATCCACTCTATAAACAATAAAGCTACCTGACATTTTAATAATGTTAAAGATTTGAATTTCATTACCATCTTTATCTAATAAAAAGTCTCCTTCAGTTAGTTTATAGGTTTGACCAACTTTCCATAGACCTTCATGTTTATATAAATGTAGGTGATCTTCTGATGCAAATAGTTTACCGTCATTGATCGAATAAACAGTATTTATATTAACTGATGCAATAGATTTAACAACAACAGTGTCTTTTGAAATATCTGCTGTCTTAGAACTCCATTCATAAACCGAAGGATAATCTTTAATCGGCATACCTTCGAATTTTAAACTATATAAGACGTCATTAATTTTTAAATCTTGTATAAATTTATTAGAACCATCGGCCATCAATATTTTAGTTCCATATAATAAACAAGGTCCAGTATTTCCTGTGCCTGGCCCTGTTGAAAAACAAGATACTACGGATCCTAATGCTCCTGTAAATGAATTAGTTCCTTGTCTAGAATTAGTTCCGTTTATATCACTATAATATCTTCCTGATTGAGCAAATGTTAATGGAGATTCTCCATCTGAACTAGTAGATTCAAACATCGTAGATATTGTGGTAAATGAAAGAAATCCAGAGCTAGAACTCTGATAATATCCTTCAGTAAAATAATTACCATTACATGCACCAGAAGCATTATTGTCCCAAGATAGTCCAGATAAATATCTAACATAATCTAATGTAGGAGCAGCTCCTTCAAATGATGTTCCATCCCAATATCTTCTAACACCAGAATCTCTATACCATCCAGCCGAAGCAAATGTAGTTCCAGTTGAATTTGTATAAATTGCACTACTATTACTTAATGAAGTACCATTAACATAGTAAGTTGATTTTGATAATCCAGAAAAAGATCCATTTAAAGAACTACTATTTACCGCAATATTGTAAGCAAGTTGCAATGAATTATTAGATGGACAAGATTCTCTAGTTGTAAAGGCTGAACCCGTCCAATATCTTACAATTCCAAATTTTTCATAATACCCACTGGTTGCGTATGCTGTTCCAGTGCTATTATACAATTTATATCCGGTCGTACTCCAGTTGTTAGTTTCAGTCCAAGACGCAACAAAATCAGTTTTATAAGAGGTTTCAGATGCTTCGCATGCTTGTCCTGCTGCATAGAAACCATATCCTGCTGTAATATCATTAAGAGATAATGAAGATCCTTCTGTATTCCACTGCATATCATCTTCTCCTAAATAAACAACATATACCAATCCTTTGCCCAGTCCCATTTTTAATTCTAAACCGCTATTAACAAGATCACCTGTGTACGGATTTAATAAATTTGCATCTCCACTATAAAATTCATTTACGCCGTCAACATAAGATTCTAAAACATCAGTCCCACTTGTACCATTACTAAAAGTATATGCGCTGCCTGAAAGAGCAGCAACGAATTTTAAAACAGCGCTAGATAAAAACTGCCTGTTGTTTGTTGTTTGTACAAGTTGAGCAATTTGATTTGCTTGTCCCAGACCTGGTGAAAATGGATAATCAACTGTTAAATCAAAACTACATAAATTTGGAACATCATAAGATAAGGCTCCTTTATACCAAGTTCTGCCATGACATAAATACCAACCTTTAAATTTACCTTTTCCTTTTCCATAAGTAAACGTAAAAGTTGGAACAGTGCCTCCGCTACCAGTAACGGCAGCTTGTTGCGATATTGTTAATGTTCCGGAAACAGAAGTATCTACTAAATCAAAATTTTGTGTGTTAAATTCAGCATCAATTGCAATAATCGATCCAATTGGAAAACCACCAATAACATCTTTAGGATCTCCCCATCTAACTCGACCAACATTACTTGAATCGGTGTATGCTACATATCCTGGATTCGGAGAATCATTTTGAAATCTATTGACGCCATTTAAAGATACTCCTGAATTAAATATTGAAGTTCTATTAACAGTCACTCCATTTGAATCTAACTTAAACATTGGAGTATCGTTGACATTTCTTGTTTTAAATAAAACTTCTGAACCAATTGCATTAGATGTTTTTAGAATAAATTCCTTAGCATTATTAATATGTTCAAAGCCAAATTCAAATTTAGAATGACTAGTATCGTAAAATAAATTACCAAAAACCTGTTTTCTAGAAGATAAGTCTGTATTAGATCCATCTATTTCTGAAGAAATAAAAACAAAGTTATTTTGTAATGCATCATTAGTATGAAACGTTTTTACTGAAGTTGTATTTCCAGCAGTGCTAACTAAACTATAACCGGTTGCAGTATTATCTAATCCTAAAATGATGTTACTTGGATTATCAACAGATTGAGGTATTTTTAAAGTAATATTATTAGTACCGATATTTGCTAACCAATTAGTTTCTCCTAAAGGACCTTGAGTTCCTTGAATTCCTTTTGGACCTTGTCTGCCAATAGGACCCTGATTTCCAGTTACACCATCCGGACCAATACCGCCAGCCCATCCTTGAGGACCTAATGGACCTCCTCCTATTGTTTCAATCTGATCAAAATTCCAATTTAATTTTTCAATCTTTTTTGAAGACCACCAAGTGTTTGGATTATTTGGATCCAGATCCGATCTGAATATTTCTTTAATATCTAACGGCATCTATTTAAGCAAATATTTTGATAGCTGGTATAAAATTGTAACGATATCCCGGCCTTTTATTATATATTAATCTAAATCCAAGTCGATCTTCGGTAAAAGTCTTATATGTAAAGTTAGACTGTTTAACAAAAATAGATTGATCTATTTCAGAAACATCCGATATTGAAGTAAATCCAGTCTGAATATCTTTGCCTTCTCTAGCATACAGATCAACTGAACCAATAATAAATCTAGGAACAATATTCAATTCAACATATCTAGATAAGTCATCCTCTATTGTTGTAATATCACCATAAGACTTAGATGGGTCGACATATTTATTAAACTTAGATTTAACACCATTTTCAATAAGTTCGTCTAGTACGGCATATTTTAAATAAACATCAATATAAACTTTTTCTTCATTTTCAAAGAATCCAATTGAAGAATCTTTAGATGCTTTAATAGCAAAAGAATCTAATTCATCTAATGAGTTAACTTGAACAACATTAAACCTAGATAATGTGTATTCATCAGAAACTTTCATAACAGTAGAAGCCATAAATGAACTTTTTTCTGAAGGATTTATAGTACCAAATGCGTTCTCATACTTACTATTTAATAAAGATTTTATATAGTAATCATCCTCATATTTAGATTTTAAAATATTTAAATTTCTTTTGTCAATAGCAATTTCACCAATTTTTGGATATATTGGTAATTTATCAGAAGTTACTGAAAGTTTTAATACTGCATCCGCAGATTCTGTATTAACTTTATGATAATAATAATTTGGAATATATCCAATTGTATTAGCTCCTGTTAAAGAATACGCAGTTCCAAAAACAACTCCAATATTATTATATTTGTTGTATAGTATTGACTGTTTAGTTTTAATAGGTTGACCGGAATTATTTAAATCATAGTACATATTAGAAGGATAAATCTCTTCAAAGAAAAGAACATCATTGAATTTAGGTAAATAATCACCATTCATTCGTTTCATTGCAATGAAATACTCATCACTTCTTTTTATAATATTTTTACCAATTTCTTCTGCTGTAACTTTATATGATTTTGGTTTATCGCTATCAACTTCAGTAGAAAGAGATGATAATTTTATAAACTCAATACCATCTTCAACTTCTAAAACATATTCATTGTTAGTCACTGTACCGTCATCTTTTATAGTAGTATAAGTTACTTGAGATGGATTATTATTTAAAAGATCTGAAAATCTTTTAGCATTCAATGATTCAAAAACTTCGATCATTACACCGATTCCACCCTTGTAGTATTTGTAAGATAATGATTGTTCTAATGTAGAAGAAATAGAACCAACTGTTAACCATTGATTTCCAGCTTCCAAATCACCATTTACTCCATCCCAATCTCTAGGCCATCCTTTTACAATAATAGCGTCATCACCCACAACTCGATCTACTTTTAAAACCTTAGTAGAATTACCAACGTTAACAATTAAATAAGAATATTGACCGTCAACTTGATTTAATTGCGTTAAGAATCTTGGAGATTTTCCATTAGCACCAACAATACCTTTAAGATAAGTTAATCCAGAATTTTGACCTCCAAAATTTAACCAATTTGCTCCATTCAAGTCTAGACCTCCATCAATAATTGTATCAACTGGAAGACCATTACTTACACTTAGTGCATTTTCAATTTCATAAAATACTTTTCTAGGAAAAGACCTAACTAAATTATTTTGAAGAACTAAATTAACATAAATGCATATAAATTTAAATTTATCATTCTTAATAACTTCAATAGTTTTCGTAGTACTATCAGTATCGTTGTTTGAAACTGATACGTTAACAACAAATCCAAATTTATAACCATTAACCTCTCCAGTTTGTATAAATTCCTTAGGAGTTGACAAACTAGTTTCTTTTCTATTTTTAAAATTATATCTTAATCCTCTAAATAAAGTAGAAGGATATTGACTTGCATTTCCATTAGAAAATCTAGAATATCTAACCTCTCTCTTGTTTTTAACGTATGTTGACGTAGGAACACCATTCGAATCTATATTTCTATTAATAATATCTCCTATTGCAAAATCTAGTAATGGATCAATTGGACTACCAATTGTTGATAGTTTATTAGATCCAGCTGCAGAAGAAGCAATAGCATTAAAGATAACTGGATTTGATCCAGCTCTAATAATCTGTGTATTTGCGGGTATTGAAAGAGCGACGCTAGAAATCGGACCATTAAATGTGTATATTGTTTGAGTCACGTTTCCTGGAAGACTAACTTTAGTAATATCTTGTAAAATAATAAAATCACTAAGAAGACCGTTCCATATCATATACTTATCAAAATAATTATATGATGTTGATTTTAAATCAGCAACTGAGAGATTACGTCCAATGCCAAGATCTATATAGCTTTTATTTTTATAAAGATTGTCAATATCCGCCTGTAAAAATAAAGGCATTTTATTAATATGGAAATGTTCCATATTAAGTAGATCGGATCTTCTAGTATCACCACTTAAGCTAGGTGATAGATTATTAGTTCCAAATGATTCATTAACAGATAAGTGGTATGGCTTCATCCTAGCATTAAATCCGTCCTTAAATACAAACTTATTAATGCTTGGGACAACTCTACTTAAAATAGCAGTATCTTTAATTTCATTTTCATTTAATCTGTTATATTCAGAAGAAACAGTTTCTCCAAAAATTTCAACAGCGCCATCTTCATCTAAACCTACAACAGAAGCCTGTTTATTAATAACCTCTTCTTTGGTTATAGGAACTAAGTTAGAATAGTATTTACTTGGTTCGATTAAGAAATCTGGACCACAGCTTAAATCATATTTATTGTATTGTCTAGAAGTTAATGATGTTTCTAAAGCTAATTCATTTAATTCAGAATTTGAAGTATCGTAGAAATCAAAATCAAAATCTTTAATATCTAATATTTGAAATCTACCATATTTTGTTTTATATGATCGGTATACATTTAAATTCTTGGTCTTTGGTAGTTGTATTTCTTTATCAAAGACAATTCTCCAATATCCAACTTTAATAGGATCTTCTATAATTTGTTTAACTTTAACAAATCTATCTCCAATAGCAGATCTAACCAAATCTCCAACCTGGATATTTCCTTTATTTTCAGATTTAATAATAACAGCCTGATCTTTAATTGATCCACCAACCGGATAGTAAATATCCCAGTTTGAAATTATTCCATTCGTTAAATTGGTTGGGGTCTCTAAATATCCAGTATGTACATTAATAAAATCAATAATATTTGCAGTTCTAATACCAAACAAAGTCATTTTTCTATTAGATCCAACTCCATAATCTTCTATAACAATCGAAGTTCCGCTATATGTTACTTTAAATCCATACTCAGATTGCAATAAACAACCAGCTAAAGATCTTGCTATTTGCTCTAAAGTTCCATTAATAGAGAATTTGTTTGATGTAAATGTTCCGGCCGCAAGGCTATTTTCAGCAGCTATAACAAATGGCGTAATATTAAAAGAATTAGCAGACAATTCAGAAAAAGGAACAATAAATATTTTATCACCATTTAACGGAGCCTGTACAATTTCTATCTTTAGAAAATCTTTTAGATTAATTGAAAAATCTTCTAGTTGAATTGTATCAACTAAAATGTTTCCAAGGAATTCAGACTCGGGTTGCTTATTTAGAGAAACCGGTAAAAAATCATTTTCTGTAAAAAGTTCATTATTTCTAATGTGATAAAAGTCACCATCCTTAGATTGAATCCAATTTAAAGATGGAATTCTTAATTCAGAAAACTTAGGAAGCATATCATTATTAGTTAATGTTGTTCCAGTTAAATTAAAATAGGTACGTTCTGAATCTTTAGTAACAAATACACCTTCTTTATTTTCGTTGTTAATAATTCTATCAACATCAAATTCACCTTCTTCGTGAGGAATTACATAAACTCCAAAGTATCTGTAAATATCGTAATTATCGGCATAAGTATCATCAAACAAGAATTCTAAGTTAATTAAATTTGCGCAAGCAACCTCATTTCTTTTAAATCCATTTGAAAATAACTCATTATTAAAAATTTCTAAGTTATCATATTGAATAAAATCTTCATGTAAACTTTCTTTCTTTTCAACAAAACCTCCTTTTACAACATCAATACCTCTAAATACTGTAAATTGGCCAGATCCGAAGTTTTGCGAAATTGGAGAAACCGGAAATCTTTGATCAGATATATGATTTCTTAAATATCTACCTATTCCAGATTTTTCAGTTAAATCAAAAGATTTTACAATTGTTGCATTCTTTAATAGTTCTAAAACTCTAGAGTTTTGACCAGCTATAGAATCTCCAAAATTAGAAGAATACGTTGTTCCTTTAATTCTATAAATTACAAACTGGGAAGGAAGTTTTCTGTCTAACCAAAGTGGAGCAAAGAATTTATATTGTTCTTTGTATATTTTATTTTGAATAAAAGAGGCACCATAGCTATATTGCATTTCATATTGATTAGAATAATCAGTATATACGGTGTAGTCAGATGCTGTTCTAGCAGGCCTGTATTTAATATCGTTTGGTAAATTACCAAAGAATTTAGCAATGTCGTAAGAATACGACCCAGTTTCTGAGTTGATAGGATATTTGCGATATGTGCTCTTCGCAAGTTCTTGGTCTGCAATAAATGCATCCATAAAGATATTACCAGAGCTATCAACAACTAATTTAGCATTAGTTGAAAGAGCTGGGTTTGTTCTTAGTAGACCAAATGAAAAATCATCAACGTTATTATTAACGTGATCTAAGTTTAGTTGAATTGCCATTGATTAAGCCTTCTTTTTATTCTAAGTTATATATTCGAATTTAAAGAAGGCTTAATCGGCCAGTTTATTGTTGTATGTAGAATGTATATTCTGAAGGTTGTGATAGATCGTCTCTTAGTAACCATCTCTTATATGAACCACCGCCAGCTCCACCACTATTAAAATTAGTTAGCATCGATTTTGTAATATTTGTTACTGAAGAACCTTCTGCCTTATATTTAGCATAAACTTCAACATCAAATTGGAATTCATTCTTTTCAGCATCAACAACATCAATGCCAATCTTTTTGCTGTACGTTAAGTTTGTTAAAGTATTTGTTATGATACCACCTACACGTCCAGTAGAATTAGCATCTCCATAATAATCGGTCATTCTATATTGGAAAATCATATCAATTGATAGAGATTTTGATGATCCACTTTCAACTCTAGATTTACCAAATTTATTCTTAGCATCAACTAATAATGAATTTTTTTCTAAAGGAGCAAGGAATAAGAATGATCCGCAGGTTCTACCACCTAGTAAATATACGTCATTTGTATCAAAAGACATTTTTAAAGATCTTTTAACAACTGTTCCAGCGTTATTGGTCCATTCTGCTACTCTATATGGAGATTGTTTTAATCCAGAATCCATGTTAACTCTTCTAGTTGCAGTTTTTGGCATTCCAATAACTCCAGCAGATTGAAGATCTGTTATAGACATTACATTTGCTAAAACAGTTTGGTTAATTAATGGATGTGATTTATGTAAAAATATACCATTATCATACTGACTAGAAGTTGGAGTATTTACTCCCGCATCTAATGCTGTTGTATTCGGTGTAAGTGATGTATAAGAACCTGCCCAAATAAAGTCATTTGCATTAGTTGTTGTTGCAAATGGAGCATTTGTTGAGTTGTTATAATTTCTGTTATTGTTAATCGTCGGTGTATTACCAGCACCGTAGTTGATAGTATACGTTAATCCATATTCATAATCATCAATACCGCTACCATCAAAGGCAGATGCATCAATTACACTGCTAGAATATAATTCATCATCATTTGCAATGTTTTTATATCTTGAATAAACATATTGACCTTTCATCTGTGAAGATTGGAAAGGAATCTGGCCGTACCAAGGAGTTGAAGAATTTGTACTTGGAGTATTTTGATATTGAATTGGTACCCAATCATATCTACCTTCGTTAGTATAATAAGTATCGGATGCTATTTTTGAATCAATAGTTCCAGTTCCTAAACCAAACTCAGTGTTTGTTGTTGAAACATGCGCTGGTGTTTCAAAATCTCCAACTAATCTTGAAACTAATTCAAGTGTTGTTGCTTTTGAATTTGCTAATTTTAATTTAAATATTTTAGTAATGATGGCTCCTTTCTTGGTTCCAGATAGAGCATTAACTTCGTCAGAATAATATCCAGCAAATAATTTTACTGTGGTATTATTAGCAACGTTTGTAATATTACCATCTTCATCTTCAATGTAAACTTGAAGTTCTCCAAGAGTACCATCAATTTTAGCGCGAAGTCTTTCGATTTCAGACTGCATTTCCTGTAATTTCTCAAAAACAGAAACTGGATTCTGCTCAGCGGTTAAAAATCCAGAAGCAATAGTTTGGGCAGTATGCGCATAATATTTTTCATTAGAGTTAAATGAATCTGAAACGTGTGAATATACTCCAGATGCATTTAGGTCATCATTAATTCTAACTCTAATAGATTCTAATCCATTTTCATTAACAATATCGGATAGATTTTCAACTGGGATTTCTCCTTCTGGGAATTCTATCTTAGCAATATCTGACCAGTCTGATTCGATCGGAGTTGATGGAAAACCAGCTTCAGAAACCGATTTAATCATAACTTCAACAACTTCACCCGGTTGAATTGCAATATCTAATGAATTGAAATTAATTTCTTGTGAATCTTCTTCGTTTTCAACTTTCCAATAATACTTACCAGTAGTTTCATCTTTTAGTCTTTTTCTAACCGGCCCAGGTACTTCAACCCAGTTTGAGAATGCTGCGGTTTTTGCAGTTGTTCCATCTTGGAATGCAATTTGCTCAATTTGAGAAGTAGAACCATTTGTTGATAAGTATCTATAACGAATCTTAAATTGTACAACTTCTTGTGGAATTGAATCGTTTACAGATTTAGGTTCTGGAATTGACCAGAATCCTCTAATTCTATATTTAGGAGAAACATTAGTTAAATTGCTAGAAGCTGCCAATGTAGATATTTCACTAACAATAGAAGAATATGCATCAGATTCAGCTTTTCTAGATGCTAATAAAGAGTTTAACTGAGTTTTATCCTTGTCAGCCTCGACTTTAGAAGCATATTTTTTAGTATTAACTAAGCTTCTTGTTGAACCAATTGAACCATCAAGCTTTTTAATATTTTGTTCAACTGTAGCTTTTTCAGCTTTTAATTTAATAATTTTATTAGTTGCGTCATTGTCTGTCAAATGTTTATTAATTTGAACAACTTTAAAATTATTAGTATCTAGTGATGGTTTGTCTGGAACAATACCAACTGCCGCTGGTGGAATTGAATCAACCTTTAAGCTTTTAATAAATTGCCCAAAATCAGCAACCTCTTTTTTATAATAATCAGCAAGAGTAGAAGTACTTCCATCCTGCATTTGAATAGTTAACTCATTTGAATAAAATCCAGCTCCTGGAGAAAAAACTTCAGCTTGAACTTTAGATTCAGCATCAACCGATTTTACAAATAAAACTTGTCTCTCGTCAAAAGAAACGCTAATTTCAAGAGCAACATCAGTGTCAACATCTTTGTAAATTGAAAGCTGTGATGCTCCAACTCTAACTGGTTCAAAACCTTCAAGCAATGAAAGTTCAACTTGAAGAGTATCAGTATTAATAGAACTAACAATATATCTTGTTGAAAACTTACCGCTATTAATAACAACCGAATCACCAACCTTAAGTGTTTCGGTTTCTTTTAATGATTTAGCAGAGTCTGAATATGTTAACTTATTTAAAGTAAAAAGTCTAGCGGTTTTAGTCTGAGATACACCGTCGACAATTTTAGTTACTTGCGCATTATCAATTGAAACAACATCAAAGTAACCAAAGTATTGAATAGATCTTACAGGCATATCGATAACCTGAGAATCTAAGAAATATTTATAGCCGTTATTAGTCAACTCAGTTTTAAAAGTTGAATAATCAATTTCACTATTATTTTTATATAAAGTATCAAATGCCGCTATTGAAGCAGCATCATCAGATTTAAATACGTATCTTTCAATATACGCTTGTTCTGTATTTGCAGGTATCTGACCACTTAGGTCAAATTTAACTTTTAGTAAAGGATTTAAAAAGTCTTCAAAAAATTCGTTTGGTCTAGCTTCAAAAACTGTTGGAGCAGAAATTGAAGTAATTGTAGGAGCGGGTCCTTTTAACTTGCTAGTAAAAACTTTTCTAAAAGTACCATCTTTTAATCGCACATTTGACGATGCATCATTTGCACCGGTCAAACTCTCAACATTGTTACTTAATCTTTCTAATTCTCTTTTCAAATAACCAAACGATGGAACTTGTACTGTTTTAATATTTCCAGCACTAGGATCGAATAGATCAATCGTTACGGTTTCTTTATCCGTAGTAATAGCTTCATTTGTTTTCTCAAATGTAGCAAGAGAATTGTTATACAATTCAATAAACTGTTCTAGAAGTTTTGATATCGAGTTATTTGCGCTCATTTTATCTTAAGATGTCAATTTCAAATGACTTATTTGTTTCATCAACACAGATAAGTTCAATGTATGGTTTATTACTAATTAGATCAGATTCATATACTTGACCGATTACTTTCCAACCATTAACACCGTTTTTATCAGTGATGAATTTAATTTTTTGACCAGCTAAAAGTAAGTTAGTTTTAAAGTTAAACTTTAATACTTGACCAACTTTCCACTTTGTGATAGAATCATCTATGTATATATTAAGATCTGAAGTTAGAGTGCTGGTATTATCAACCCATAAATTAATACGGTTTGTATAATTTTTATACCTTAACCAGATTGCAGTTGACGAAGCTTGAGAAGCAATAAACTTATTGGTTAATTGTATTTTTGAACCAACCGACCAGTTTGCGCTTGAAGCATTACTTATATCAAAATTATAGGCATCGATCAATTCGTAACCATGTACCTTATTTTTAATAGTAATAAATCCAGGAACTGATTTATCAAGTTCAGTACCTAAGCCCTGTTTAATAACATCTATATTGTATTGAACTTCGCTAGGAACCGTTCCATCTAATAATTGATTAATTCTCTTATTTGTGCTTTGAATTAATTGCAATAAAGAAGAAGAGTTCGAATAGTTTAGTTTAGCATCTTCAATTGCAGTTTCAAGATTTTGAATTTTATTTGCAAAATCCCCAACTTGAGTTGATGTTAGTAGTAAATTTTCTAATTCAACAACCTTAGCAGCAATTGTATCGTATCTGTTACTTGCAGATAAAAGTAGTTTCGTAGCTTGATCTAAAGCAGCTGTAGTATCTAAGAAAATATCCATTGAGAATGTTGAAAAACTATCAATATTCTTTTCAACACCAACATTATCAAGAGATGAATTAAACTTAACGTTTAATTTTAAAGCAAAAGAATTACCATTTAAACCGGTAACATCATTTGGTTTGTATTTTGTTAAAGAAGGAATATACCAACCATTTTGGTTTGGATCCTCTTTAAAATTATCAAGAATCAAAACACCATATAAGTTAGTTGACTTATTGGCCGTTGTTGACTTTGAGTAAATATCATAATAAACTAAGATAGCATTAAAACTAAAATCACCACCTAATTTAGCATAATCAAATAAAGAATTTAATTCAGGATTACCAATAACTTTAGCATATTTAGCAGCATCAAATTCAATACCAAATGATGGCTCAACATTTGGATCAAAATTAATTTCGCCTTGATTTGAATCTGCTAATGCTTCAACATTTAAATTAGCATCTGGATGATTTTGGCCAGCTCTACCTTCTATATAAGTGCCGGGATTGTATATTACAGAAGTTGTATTCCATACTCCAGATTTAAATAAAATTTCTGGTGTATAACCAACTACCGAAGGAACATTGATGAAAACTTCATTATAAGTATTTCCTTGATAGTTTTTATCATTAGAAACATCGATGTTCCCAATATATTTTATAACTTTTGAATATTCAGTTCCTATTCCAGTAGATTCATCATGCTCTAGAAATCTAGAATAGCCAGAAGAAACTTCTTGTGAAGTTCCAGCTTGCCATCTAATACCGCCAATTTCATATAACCATTTAAAGAATATTTGCTCAGCATCAGATTTAAAAATAGTAGGATCAAAATCATCGTCTGTTAAAATTAATTGCTCAAAGTTTAAAGCGTAATTTTGAAAAGTTTGAGCAAAGTGAACGTTTGCATTGTCAACTGATGTGTCATCATATCCCGCACCGGAAGCATCAAATAGATTACCAAACTGTACATAATTGTTGGTAGATCCTAATGCTGGAGTTGCAACTTGAGGTAATTGAGCCAGTGCAAACTTTGAAAACTCAAAATTAATGTCCGGGTTATAATACGCTCTAGTTAAATCTCTAGCAGCAGATGCAAAGGCATATAATGTGCCTCCTTGTTCTTGCGGTATTCTTACTAATGGTGTAGCCATTTAGATTATATTGTTTTATTAGAATGTTACGCCGTATGAAGAGATAACATACCATTTAGTCCCTACATAACGTAACGTTAAAGTACCTTTATTACCAATTGAAATCGAAGAAGGACCAGAAACGTTGGTTACCGCGATTGCAATTGAACCACCATCAGCAATTAGAGTAATTTGTTGACCGTTTGCACCAGCATTTAATACTAATGGAACCGTAACTCCCGAAGAGCTAATTGTCGCAACGTCAAGAACATAAGTTGAAGACGCAAAGTTACCCGCTGTCGGCAGAGTTGTTACACCAGTAGTAACAGAGAAAATCATATCTTGCGCTACAGTAAGTGTTTCATTAATAGTTGTAGGAACTGTTGCAGTAATGCTTGAAGGCCCAGCTATTAATTTACCATTTGCAATATTTAGAGATCCGAATTTTGCTAAACCTGATAATTCAATAGTTTCATTAAGAATGTCAAGTAATGCAGCGATATCCGCAAGCTCTTGGTTAATTGCAGCAAAATTATCATTTAGAGTTACTCTTGATGACGATACGCTGTCCGTACCTAGAATTTGTGTGATGTTTGCCATTTTAGTTTATTTTTATGTTTTTATGTATCATCAGTCTATATATCAGTATAACCGAGGTTAGGCCTCGGTATATTGATAGTTAGGTCTTTTTTTCGGTCTAGCCTTTTGAGGAACCGTAACAGAAACCATATTTCTAGAAACCGTGTTCGTGTTTCCATTGCAATCGGTTAAGGTTAATTCAATAGTATAATCTCCTCTTTTTGTAAAAAGATAGGTTAACCATTGTTCATCATAGTATATATTTTCGCCAGTATTATTGTTCGTAATTTTCCATTCTTGGTCAATTATACCGGGCATATTAGTTTTATCATAAGAAAACGTAACATGTTGCAGCAATGATATGTTTGCATGGTCATTGAATAGAATGATATCGTTATATTTAGGATTGTAAGATTTATAGTTTATTTTTCCTACAACCGATCCATTATTTGGATTTGAAAAGTTAACATTAACAAAATCATACGATGAAGAATATTCTTTACCCACTGCCAATATAAAATAACAAGCATCTTCAGTTCCATTGTTATTTGTATCAACTAAAACTGCGTTATATGTAAATTTACTTAAACCCGGATGTTGTACCGGATCTAAAGCATTTAATTCATTTTGAATATTAATATATGCTTGAAGACTAGAATTATTAACAGGATATGTTGATTGAATTGTATAAGAATCTACAACATTTTGACCATTATAATTTCTATAAGTTAGATTTAAAGTTCCACCACTAAGATAAGGCCCACCAGCCTGATCTATTTCAAGTTTAAAAGAAGCAGTCAAATCAGGTCCTACTCTAGTCGAATCCCATGTAATTCCATATCCATCATCCCATGTTGCCTGCTTTAAATTACTCCAAAAGAATGGACCAGTTGTTTCTGAAAATCCAGTATAAGAATTAGCATCTACATATCTTGAAACTGTTGAGAAGTTAACTCCTTTTGAAGTATCATGCGGATAATTAGCTCTATCTAAAGTTAAATACCAGCTTGCAACCATTTCATCCATGATATTATAACTATTCTGTGGTTGTTCAAAATAACCGCCAGAAAGATCCCATGTTGAGTCATCTAGATTCCATTGATCTAATTCAGGTTTAAATGAATAAAAACCGTATACCTCAACGGCTTTATTATAAACTTTAATATCATTTTTTCTACGATATGATCTGGCATTATATAAGTCATATAAACTTAAAACAACTTCATAATTTCCAGCTTTTGGTAAAACCAACAATAAATTTTTGTTGTTATCGATTGTGTCTCTTAATCTAAATTCATAACCATTTGGTCCTGTAATATACCATTCTGCTTCGTATACATCTTTTTTCCATAAGGTATTCCATGTGTATAGTGTTGAAGCAATTTGAGTATAATCATTTGCAGCTGAATCAACATCATTCCATGTGAAATCACAACTATTCCAACTATCGGTTAAAGAAGTACATTCTAAAATAATAGGACATCCAATTGGAACCGGACTTAATGTTGTAAATGTGTTTAATTCTTGATTATAATAATTAGTATAAAAATCTTTGACCTTTTGTATCTCAGTCGCCTCATTTGCGATTGGCCATATATTATTAAATCCACCGTTTTGAACGGTATTTGCAATAACTTGGCTAACTAATCTTAAATCTTCAATATAAAGTCTGCTTCTATTTGGAACTATTTGAAAATCAACTTCGGTTCCAGAACTTTGAACTTGTATAACCTGTTGGTCGTTCCATACGTTTTGTGTAAATTGCGTAAAGAAATCACCTTCACCGGTAATATCAACAATTTTTGCCTGTAATGGCAAATAATCTTTTTGTAGCCTTCTTTTAAGACCATATAATTTAATAAGAATTTCTTCAGGTGTAAAGTCAAAAGACTCTTTAACTGTTGGAATATCCCACTCATCAACATTACCATTTGGTTCATTAATTTTATAAACCAATGAGAATCTAGATGTTTTCTTAAGATTTGAATTTGGTAATTCAACAGAACTATTTTTTGTAGCTAAATAACCAGCCTTGCCGGTATCTGGGACTGCAATTGCAGTTAGTTTACCAAAGTTTTCAGCCTGTTCATTAATATTAAGCCAGTATTCTTTTAATTTAACATTGTCATATCCAAAAAACTTAATAGCATTAACAATCGCCTTGTAAGTTCCAACAAATGGTTTAATATTATGAGCCTCAAGAAGTAATTCTTTTCTCTTTTGATTTAATAACTGATAGTCAACTTTAAATTCATTAACATCACTAGTTTTAAAAATCAAAAAGTCTTCTTCATTAAGTGACATTCCTAAATTAGATAAAAGAGTAACTAATCTTTCATCTTCACCGACAGTTTCCCCATATATTTTAATCGATGCAATCTGATGAGTTTTATTACCATTATTATCATACTCATAAATATTTAAAAGCTTGATATGGATTTTTTCTTCATCAGATTTTAAAGCTAATTTACAATGAACAGCTTCATTTGAAACTAAATTGTTTATTGTTTTAAATTCACCGCCCTGATTAGATTGTCCAACTGTTGTGTTATAGTTTTGATAAGTCCATAAACCCGTTGAAGTTGAAGAGCTTAAGATATTTTCAACTTGGGTAGTGGTCTCTTCAATTTGATAATAACCATTGTTTGAAACTACATTGTAAATGAACACATCACCCTGGTAGTCCTCATTATCCTCTATTTCAAATAGAAATTTAGTTGAAGATCCTTCTGCGATTGGGCGAACATATTCAAATCCACCTAAATTCTTATGTACTTCTTCAAGAATAAAAAGATTTATTGTTTCATATAGACCCACAGAAACCTTTGGAACGAAAATAATTCCATCCCATAATTCGGCATCAGCGTCATAATTGAAGTTAAGTTCTCCAGAAGTGCCATTAAAAAATCTAAGATTTGCGTATTTAGACATTTATCGTACTTTAGTATAGTTTTTAGGAACTGTAAAGTCCTTATAGATTTTTAAATGCGTTGCAGCATCAATATATTTAACAAGGACATCCTGTATTAAAATAATAAAATCACTTAAGTATGCGTTTCTTAAAAGAGCATTTGAAAGTGATTTAGTCAAAACTGAATTTCTAAAATTATGACCTAGATTTTTTCGATCATCCGCCAATTGATTCTGAAAATCATATAAACTTTCATAACCAGCCGAGAATAATCCATCAAATAAATTTTGATTTTCAGCCATTAGATTTTCTTTCTATTTTGTGTTTGAATCATTGAATAGATTGTGCTTGAAACAGCAGGCTCATCAAAATATACCGATAAAGCAGCCATTTCTCCAGCCTTAGCATCGTCCGATACCATGACATTATCTCGATCGTACCAACCTCCTCTGAAAATTGCAACCTCTTCTTTACCAAGAATAATATCACCAAATGAATCTAGTCCTATTACACTTTCTGGTAATGCTGCACCTGGTTCGAAATTAACTTGAGTTTCAGTTACAGTCTTTTTAAAGAATACAAATTTCTGTTTACCATTACCAATTGTTTCCAAAGTAGGAGTTGAAGGAGTTACTGTTACAGTTTTTGAAATATAATAACCATTCTTTCTTGCAGTTTCTTCAGTTTCAGATACAAATCTAATGTTAACAGAATCGATACCGTCGATAGCTTCAATTACGGCAATTAAATCTGATTTTGGTAAACGATCTCTCCTAGTAATATTCATTAAATATTCTGATACCTTTGATCGAACTTCAGTATATAAATTTTGTTTAGAATATCCTTCAAAGTATCTAACTTTAATGTCCATTCTATAATATTTAGCAATTGGATCTACTATTTTTACTTCAGTTGTAACCATTTGCTGTCCAGAGTTTTCTAAAACTCCTAATATTCCGTTTTTCTCATCAGTTGAAAAGAAGAATTCATTAATATCTAAGCTAAAATAATCTTTATTTTTAGCTAACTTCTTTTTAATGTTCGGCAACATAAATAAATAGATAACATTATCATCATCAATATATCCATCATCAGTTGTATTATAGGCATCAAGGTATGAAAATAATCCGTATCTTGATAAGAAATATTCATAATTTTCAGGTGTTGCTAGAACAAACGATTTTGATGCGAGCGGAGCAATCATTTTAGTCATTTTTAAATCTTCAGGATCTGAAGCCATTTTAGGAGCCTGCAAGCATTCTAATTCTAATATCTTATTTAAATCATAAGTTGTACCCATAGAATCAGCACCTTCGGTAATAAATTTAAACGTAATATCTTTAGCATCATTTAAATTACCAGCTGCACCAGCATGAATAATATACTCAACCATTATTGAGCTTCCTTGTTCTGGAATCATACCAAAACTATCATTTCCAAAGTAAATATCTAATCCACCACTAATTCCAGTTTTAATTAAATAACCCTTGGTTGTTGGTAACATATCGTAAATGCTATCATATTTAGTCCAAAGTTCTCCATTTACCGAAACTCTAGTGTTAAAATGATCAGTATATCCTTTAACAGCAATGTTAAAAGACTGTAAAGGTTCTCCAGTTCCAGTTAAGGTTTGTGATTCGTGAGAACCTTGAATTACTGGAATTGTAATGTATGCATAGTTAGATTTTTCTAATCTAAATTGATCTGTATTGGTTCTTAAAAGATATTCTAATCCATTTGAATTAGATTTAATAATTGCGTTTGATGGAATATTAATACCGTCACCGGCAATTTCACTAGTCGAAGAAGTATTAAGTCTAACTCTAATTTCACCAATTGCAGCTGTTCCTCTAAAAGCATCATGCCCTGCAATTCTTGCAAGGCCATAAACTGATTCCGGTTGTTGAGCTGTTAAAATGTTTTGCTCAACTGTCGCATCTTCAATGTAGAAGAAAATAAGTTCTGATATTTCAGTTATTACTTTAATAATTTGAAAAAACGGAGAAGCAGGTGTAAATACCTCATTTATTCTTCCATATAAACGAGACATATAAATCTTAGTGTCTGCTAAGAGTTGATTTGCCTGAATTCTAGTTTTTTGTAAAAATGTCATTGCCATCTTAATATATTTATATTACAACCTGTACCGTTTCTTGGCCGCCATCAATATTGATATTAATAAAAATAGCATCTCTGTCCGGAGAAGAAGTATCAAATTCAACATCAACAGTAACATTCATTTCTTGAGCAAGAGGAACATATCTAAATAATTGTTCTTCGATCTCATTCTTAATTTGAGTGTCATTGTAGCTAAATGAATATACTAAATCTTCTAAATTACAACCAAGACCAGGCTCACCCATTATCTCTCCTCTTCTCGTAAATAATATCACATCAAGATGGGCCAACAAAGTTGCAATTCTAGTATCTGATTGAACTTTGTTTGGATCATAGTTTGGATCGCCATTTGTCTTAATATACAATTCCATTTAGTATCTATCAATATTTTTATGAATGCATCATCCAATCAGTTCCTTCGTCCGATTTGATTTCTTCTATAACTGCTTCTAATTCACTTTCTCCAAGAGACTGAATAGTATCAGCATTAATTGAAATATTACCAGGGAGATTAAACCCAAAAATACTCATTTTATTTCCTAATGCAATTTTAATTTTTGCAGCACAATATCTAAAGAATGCTTCATCTTCAAAAAGAGCGCATTGTGGAATTGTTTCATAAATTTCCAATACAACATCTTTCTTAGGAACCTCTCCTGTGAAACGAATCTCATGTGTTAATTGATTATAGTGGAAACTAATTGGATTATCTACAATTTGTCTAACCATATCAAAATACATTTCATTGATAACATAATATTGTAGATTTTCGGCACCTGCCACAGTTCCTGTACCTCCATATAAACCTCCGTATAACATTCTTTCAATTGCAAAGTCTCCAGTTGTAAAAGTTACTGAAGTTCCTGCTCCATATCTTGAACCTACCGGCCAAACACCAAATACCGAATAAACCTCTCCTCCACCTGAGGTTAAATCCTCTTTAGGTAAAGTAAAAGATCTTGTTCTTTTAAAATATTCAGTTTCAAACATTTCTTTTGGAATACCAATAAAGCTTTCTTTCATTGAATACTCATAGTTTTTATGAAACCATTTTTTAGCTCTTTGTATAATATTCTGAACTTCCTTTTTTGGAAGATTCATTGGAATCATACAAGATCCAGTAATATCATCAGCAAGTTGGTTTACAAAGTCATTATAACAAGTATTAGCCCATGATGGTGGGGTTGTTAAATTACCTTCGGTACCTTCATAAATATCGCTCATACCTTAATTATATTTTTGTTGAATTTACTATTTCAGTATCTTTAAAAACAGCATCCTTAGTGTATTTACCTTCTCTAAAAATACCGTTAAACATTTTTCCAGAGAAAACACCATCAATGCCATACACATAACAGTTATTTGTAACGCAGCTTCCATTAACATAAGAAGATCCGATTTTAGATCCTGTAATTTGAGATCCTTGATAGAAATTACACATTTTTAAATCCGAAGATTTAACATCGCATTTAAAAATATCGCACTGCGTTAATTCTCCCATAATATCGCACTTAATAAATTCATAATTCATTAAACCGAAACAATATGGTAATTCACCTCCTTCAACCTGGACTCTTCCAGAATCAGAATCATAGTTAATATTACCCTTTGTTAATTGACCATTAGTGAATAAGTCAATCACTCTGTCTTTGATTTGAGGCCAGTAAATATCAATAATCTTAGGATCTTTATTTAAATCAACCATTAAATGCACATCCTTCCAGCCTTTGTTAATATTCTTCCAATCAACTCTAGCATCAATAATTCTCTTATTTAGATTTAAAATCTTTTTAAGCTCTAATTTATTATTAGGACTAAATCCATCGCTTGACGCTGTTTTCCAAAGTTGTAACAAGAAAGAATCTAAAAGATTTAAAATTTTAGACTGTTTTTTGTGCCAGTTTTCGCCTCCTAAATATCTAAACTCTAGGTAATTCTTTCTTAATTTTTCAAAGTTTACTCCATAGTATTTAGATTGAGGGAAAATGAAGTTAGTTTGGTTAATATGATTTCCATCGTATATGTAAGTTTCATTTTTTGGTAAAATAAACTTAATTGATTTTGCATAAGCAGAATCTTTTCTTTCTGGAAAGGCTTTCCAAACCTGCTCTTCGTTAAAATCTAGAATAAATTTAAGAGGACTCATTCTAGAAATTAAGTATTTGTTTCCAATTAATTTAGGGTCAAAACTTAAATTTAAATGGATCGAAGATCTATTTGTAGTATAACCATTTTTAGCGATCCAATCGCATACTTTAATAATTACCATTCTACCCTCAGAATATGGTAAAGCGCCGGTGACTAATTCCATTAGTCCGGCGCCACCACTCATATCGGGTTCTATTTTAAATTCGTTTTTAGTTGGAGAAAATTCACTGTGGTGCTTTTTCTCAATTCGAATCTTTTTACCTAAAACTTCAGCTAATTGCTTTGCTGTTTCTTCAAGGCTAACGTTTGCATAGAATTCGAATTCAACTCCTACTAGACCATTTTGAAGGATCTCAGAATCTTTTAAGTTAATCATTTACCGGTTTTATATAGTTATGTTCACTATATATATCCAGTTCAGAATTAAACTAACTTTAAGAAAACCTTTCTAGTTTCTTCTTCGATTCTACTAATAATCACTGTAATTGGATCCCCTTTCTTAATAGTAGTAGTATCTACTCCATTTAATTCACTAGTGTGCAACAGTCCAGTGATACCATCCTCGATTTCAATAAATAAACCATAATCTTTAATTGATCTAACGGTTCCTTGAACTTCAGACGGAACATTGTATCTTTTTGATGCGCCATTCCATGGATTAACTTTGGAATCTAATTTTTGTGTTAGCGTGATTTTAGTATTTGATATAATATCTTTAACTAAAAACTTGATTGGTGTACCCGGCTCTAATGTATGTTTTGCATACATTTCAGCGGTTTCTCCTGATAAATCATTAATGTGTATCATACCAGTTAAACATCCGGCAAATTCAACGAATACACCATATTTGGTAGATCCTGTAACATGACCTTCTTGTTCAACTTCGATATTATTTCTAAGATCTTCGATCGCATTCGGAATTAATGCTTGTAGGTATTTTCTATGAGATACTACAACAGTTCCTTTTTCATGTGAATACGATACAGGAACAACATATAAATCAGTTCCAATAATAGATTCAAAATTTGCTAATTTATTAATACCAGCTAAAGAACCTGGCATGAAACATTCAATACCTTGAACTAATACCATGTAACCGCCACCTGGGATCATTTGATTAACTCGGCCCGGGTATGCTGTATTTTCTTCTTTAGCAGCTTCTAATAACTCATTAAAGATAGCTTGTTTAGTTCCTTCTGTTACTGAACCAACTACAAATCCTCTTTCACGGTGTGTTGCGATAACTTTTACACTTAATTCACGATCTTTAACGATCATTTCTCTAAATGATGGAGCCTCTTTTTCAATGTCAATATAGATAAATTCTCTATATCCGACATCAATTGTTGCCCATTTACCATCATTTGCCCAGATTTTACCGGTCAATTTGTCGCCGACATTAATGTCTGGAACCATTGTTGTAAATGACCCAGCATATAAATCATAAAGTTGTTGTGCGTTTTTAGATTGAGAGAAAACCTTAACTCCCTTTGCAACTTTTACATGTGGGTTGCCTTTTCTTAGTCTCGATGGACAATCTTCGGCATGCGCGTCCCAATCAAAATCAGGATCTCCGGCTACTTGTAAGGTTTTTGTTGTTTTTTGTTTTACTAATTCTTCTAGCATTGTTTTTAAAATTAAAAGTGAATTATACGTTATATATTAGATTTTTAAAAAGCTGTTGGGACAAAGCCAATCATCGGAATCGGTGAAGGCGCTGCCGCTATTTGTCCAACATAAATAAATTTAAGTTCCATTATATGTTTAGCACATGCAACTGCAACAGCAGATGCAACAGCCTTAGTTATTGGTTGTGTTAATGGTTCAAGTTGAGCTAACTTTCCAGTATTCCAAGCTCTTCTAAGATTTGCTGATAATGATTTTTGACTTCCATAATACAATGGAATAAATGTACCGGGAGTTGGAATATTACAAGGGGGGACGGGTGGCGCTGAATTAAATGGAGCTGCGGTAGTACTCATCCAATATGCAATAATAGCTTTAGCCATAGTTTCATAAGGATCTTTTTCAGATTCTGGATCTGCATCTTTCTTTTCAGTTATTGCCAACTCATCAATCCATTGTTTCTTTAATGCATGATATTTTTTTCTATCCTCATCATATAACTTTCTCTTTGCATCGATTCTTTCATTTTCATTAGAATTATTTGCATTAGAATGTTTTTCAAGACTAATATCATCAATGTTTGCAACATAGCAGAATTTACAAATAAAATAATCAGTCATCCAAGTAGGCCAAACTTCAATATCATCTTTATGTTCTAATTGAATAATCTTCTTGTTTAACGGATTTACTAAACCGGTTTTAAGACCAGTGTTACGCTTAATATAAGCTTCATTAGATTCTTTCTTTATTTTATCGTTAACTGCCTTTAAATAAGCATCTAACTTAATTCCGTCACTATAAGTTATTCCATCAATTATGATTTGGTATTGAGGATTTACAGTATTAGGTCCATATCCAGGTTTTGGAGTTCTAAGCCTTTTATCATATAAATTTTTATACTTTAATGTAACTTCTCCAGTTACAGTAGTAATATCAACTGCTTTTAGTAAAGCTAAACATTTTTCTGCTACCTTTTTGCCATAAGAAGATTCATATCCTAATGATAATCTAGTAAGGAACCTGACGAATTTTATATCTTCTGTATTTTGATATAATACTCTTTTTACAAGCAATTCAAATTTTTGATCTTCTGTTAAATTTAATTTAGTTTTTTGGGTACCGTTTATAACTTCAGCAGGTTTGGTGTTATCATTTGGAACAACAACATCAACACTTTGATTTAAACTATGTTTAACATCTGGAAATCCAGCATCATCAACACCAATAAGAGTATATTTGAATTTTCCTGGAATATCAAATGGAACATACAGATTAGCTATTCCAAATTCATCTGAAATAATCTCTAAAGGTTCTCCATTGTTTATAGTATATGTAAATCTATATGGAGCAATTCCATTTTGACCAGTAAAAATTAATATGGTTTGATTCTGCTCGTCTGGAGTTCCAAATAAACTAGCGCTTGTTAATTCTGGTTTTTCTGGTTCTGGTGGAGGTGGAAAAAATTCATAGAATCTATTGTTTGGAATAGCATCACCCTTTGATAAAAGCCATTTTTTAAATTCAGCTTCAGCATTATACTTTTTAGGAACCGGTAAACCTTCTAATAAATCACTATAATTAGGATCTGTAATTTTATCTTCAAGCGTTGGTGATGTAGATTTAAATAAATCATTAAACGCCTTTTTAAAACCTGCTTCTAAAATTGATTTTTGCCCAGATTTATGTAGATTACCAAATGGAGTTTGTGCTGTTTTGACTGCATTGAAATATTCGTTGGCCATAAACGTACCGAAGTCATCGGGTCCTTTAGAAGACCGACTTGCGAGTTTTGATGATACGTTATTTATAAATATTGGCCACTGTGCAGGCATGATTCTATATTTTTATAAGATATTTATCCTTATTTATTATTTACCCTTTTGCTGATACGTTTTATGCTTACCCTTCAGACTAGATATTGTTGCTGGAGTCGGAGGAGATGGAGGACCAGATGGACCGGTCGGAGTTGGGTGAATGTGCTTTTGATAATCATCTAATAATTGATTTAACCATTTTTCAAGAGAAACACCACGAACTGCTGGTTCTGCTTCATCTTCAGAAGCTTCACCGGTATTAGATAAAAATATATTACCAGAATCTAAAAAGATTTTGGCATCAGTACTAATTTTAATAATATTCTTTTCATCGATTTGAATTAGGGGTCTCTCCTTAGCACCCTTTCCTCGTGTGATAATTATACCATCTTTTGGAGAATGATAAATCCTGATGTTACGGATTTCATCATACACTAATGAAATTGTCTGTTGAGCTTCGTCTTCTGATAGCGCGTCTAAGACCTCGGATTTTAAAGCTTTGCGTTGATTAACTTGGAAAAAATACTCAGGGTGGTACATGTTACCATTATCAAATCGAACTGATACGATATCGTCAACGTTAGGAACACTATGTGCTCCTACATTATTTCTATTTCCATTAGCAGCCCATGGAATATCTTCGGGAGGTACAGTGTCGAACTTTCCAAACACCATAACTTTACATCTACCATTTTTTAATGGATCTTTATTATCTAAGACTTTTCCAAGCCAATGGGTGTCTCTGATATTATCGCTTCCTCCTATTTCGTCGACTGTTGTCATTATCTTCCTTTAAAATCGTTATATACATTACCAATACTAATTAAAGCATCTCTATTTGCCTTATCAAGAACATCAACTATTGGAGTTCCATCTAAAAAGTGTACATTTTTTCCAACCACACTTTCAACACCAGCACTTATGCCTTTTACGTCAGTTGCAGCATCAATACCTCTCATGATTTTGCCATAAACATTTTCTAGAGTAGGTAATCTGCGCATAATTAATCTTGTTGCTTCAATCTGTGCTTCTTCTGCTTTCATTCTAGCCATTCTTGCTAAATCATCTTTAGACCTATCACCATAATCTTTAAGCTGCTTTACTGCTTTATTCTTAAGATTTTTCATCTTACCACCAACTTGCTGCTTAAATGAAAGCTTTTTAGTTTGTCCTGGATCGGTTGCTCCAGAGTTAGCAGCTTCTAGTTTTGCAATTTTACCAGCAGTTTCTTCGTCTAATCCAGCATTTGGATCTAATGTTGATGGATCTACTTGAGCTTTTGTATTTTCCATGTCAGTTACAGGAGCTATAGTATCAGGTTTTTCAGAAACTAAATTAATTCCAGTCTCATTATTCATGCCAGCAATAACTAATCCATTTAATGCTCTTGCATCTACTCTGTAAACGCGATCATAATTTATAATAATCTCATTTGCTGCCATTTCTGGGGCCGAAGCACTTAAATCAGCAAGAGGTTTATTACCGCTTGTCATATCAAATTCACAATATCTAAGTTCAAACATAAAGAAAGGTCTAGATCCTTCACCTGCAATTACTTCATTTGGAGAATTATCATAAATCGATCTAACATCAGCAACATAGATATACATTGTAAACTTTCTAAGATTTGGAGGTAGAATATATCTCCAATTCTTCTCGTCCCAAATAGCCTTTCTATATAACTGCATTAAACCTGCAATATTCATATTAATTGTTTCTAAACAACCAATAGTTAATTTAGCTTCACTTCCACCAAAATATGGATTTTCAGGATTAAACTGTACTAATCTATCAACACCACCTAAACTTTGCCAATGCCAAGGCATTTCGCTATTGATTTTATATAGAGCATTTTTAAATGCCTTTAAAGAATCTAATTTATGTTGATACTTTTTAGAATCGCCATCAACTAGATGTTTTTGAATAAATCTTTCAGCTTCACCATTAAATAAGGGTGAATCAAGTTGCATGTCAAAAAGCAGAGTAAAAGACAAGTACGTTGGATCTTGATAACTATCAAATCCAACATTATTGATGTCTCCTTTTTTAAGGACTCCACCTTTTCTAAATGATTCTAAATTTAAGAAATGCGACATGAATTATATATTGTTTTTATTAAACCTTATCAACTACTGTAACTTGTCCAGTTTTGGTAAAAGTTTTACCTTCTGCTTTTATCCAAACTTCAAGAGTATATGTTCCAGGATCAATTGATCCTACATTTGTAAAATCAACATCCCATGTACCATTCTTCCTTACAATTATACCATCGCCTGATGATAATAAAGTTCCATCAATTTCCCCACCAAAATCTTCAACCGATTCAATCGTTTTATTAGCGGTCCATGTGCCTTGAAATTTAGGATACGTATTATTAGATGCAAAAGCGCTTGTAACATCCTGTGTCGTTGTCTGTACCGGAACGTCTATTTGAATATTTAACTCAACACTAGGTGCCGGAGCTGGACTAGGTGCTGGAGCTGGGGCCGGAGCTGGACTAGGTGCTGGGGCCGGAGCTGGACTAGGTGCTGGGGCCGGAGATGGAGGAGTCTGGTTTGCCATAGACTCTTCATCAATTTCATTTAATTTAGAAGGCCATTCTCTTCTAAGAAGAGTTAATTTTTGTCTAATACCTAACCCATCATCAGAATCATACAAATACTCGATGTTTTCAACAACATAGTAACCGGTATGAAATTCATCCATTGCTATTTTATCACCACCTTCTGATTTTTCATCTTCACCGAATTCTTCACCGACAGGTTTAAATCCTTTTTCCTTTAGCTTATTCTTTAATGATCTTTGTCTAGCAACCTCGTCAGTGTTATAAGTTACAACAAACACTGGTAATTTCATAAAAAGATAGATGCTAGGATTTACATTATCTAGAATAACTTCTAATTTCATTTTAGAAGCTTCAGCATAGTTAATTTTATTTTGAATTGCTGCAAAATAATGGTTAATATTCATGTTTCCATGGGTTTTATCAACATCCATTCTTCCAACAAACTTCTGCTTTACTTCCTCTTTATATCTAGTTTCGTCTTTTCTTCTACCCTTTAATGGTTCTTCGATGTCTCTCATATTTTTCCCAGCTCTAGGTTCTAAGTCAAACTCAACTAAACCTTCATCACTGTCATTTTCAAAATACTGAAGTTTCATTTTATACCCATACTTTGCAGTTTTTGCTCCTGAATCATTAATAATTCTAAAGTTCTCAAAGAATTGAGAACTAGACATCCATTGAGGATGATTAGTAATCATTAATGGAGCCTTGATTTCATTGCCATCGTTTTTATCTTCTGGATTCTTATTTAAATCTTCTTGTAATTTATGGAAATAACTCATTTCCAAATCATTTTTTGAATCTAAAACTTTGTTTAAATCAACATAATTTAAATAATAATATGCATCAATTTTACCAGTAACAAAACTATCATCACTAACATATCCATGCTTTATAATATCATTAATAAATCTTATTTTAGGCATATATGCGCAGAATCTAGACATTTCATCATCAGTTGAATCAATATTGGTTGCAAATCCTAATTGTAATTCAGTTGCAACTTGTTCTAAATGATCTAATGACGTTTTTCTTCCGTATCCCTTTGATTCTTCTGCAAATATTTTAGGAACCTTTAATCTTCCAGTAATTGTATACAACCCGCCGGGCTGAGATTGTGCCGGTTGGCCATTATCGCCAGATGAGTCAGCATTACATCTAATAATATCAAAGTCCATTCTAATATCTTTAAAGATCTTATCCTGTCTTGAAGCTAATCTAACACTAACAACATCACCATCTCTAGGTATTGAATCTCCTCTAAACATGTTTTGGCTGTCCATAAATGATAGAGAAATTTCAGGTAAAAATCCATTTAACTTAATAGTTAATGAATTTAATTCCATATGTTCAATATCAATTCCATTGATCCTAACAGCTGGAGTTAATGAACCATTCTCTCTTGAAATCTTCTTACCCTCCGGTTCTTCTTCTTTACCAGAATCATAAACCATTTTTTCCAACTTGATAGTCGGTTCAGTTATAACGAGTATATGTCTATCTAAATCGCTAGCCATTAAGTATTACTATCTAGTTTTTTATTAATATTGTTCATTGCTTTTAATTCAGTAGGAGATGCTTTGCCACTTGATAATTTAGCAGTAGTTCTTATTTGGCTAGTGCTCAGCGCAGTACCAACTTCAGTCTGTCCATTTTGGATAACAACATTACTCTGTCCTGGTTTTAAAACATTTGGAGGTAATATTTCTTTTGCTCCATTTGATTTCTCAGAAGCTTTTCTTTTTAGATATTCTAATCTCTTCTGATCTTGAACTGGTAATCTTTTTGTTTCTATAAATTTATCTCGAACGAGATTTGCTTCTTTAACATCGATTCCAGGCTTTTTCCAACCAATCAATAAAATATCTGCCGGCGGGATTATAAGAACATCACCTTCACCGACTGAAAATGGATTTGAAATACCATTGTATTTTAAAATTTGATCAGAAAGCTCTGCTGTACCATAAACGTTCAGCGAAATTAGATCGATTCTACCTGCATGATAATCAGTAACAACGAACACATCATTGTCAATAGTACCATTTTTAAATAGAAGATATGGTTCAGTCATGATGATTTTGTCATCCGCTGATACCTTTTTGTTTTGAAAAGTTTTAAGTTCCATTATTCGTTAGCAAATTTTCTAAATACTTTATCTACTGATGATGGTTTAAGATTATTAGTATTTGTTCCACCACCTGGTTTATCTTTATTACCATAAGCAGATACTTCATGTAGATTGTTAATATCAGCACCATCATCTGGTTGTAGATAGAACCTTCCTCTTCCAGCGTTAAACATTCTTTCAATATCTGCTTTATCTCTTGGTCTTCCTGGTTTTAAAGTGATTTCAACTTCCATTATTTCCGGAAAATCTTGAACTCCATTACCACCATGAAAATTAATTTTGGTATTTGTGCAAACTAAGTTACCCATAACAATCATAGGATTTAATGGATTACCAACAGTAACATGCCATTGTCCAGTAGAATCACCGGTTAATAAGGCGTTTGCAACCTCACCACCTTGTGGAGAATTAAATAAATCCATCAACATACCACCAAGTAAGTTACTCATTACCTTAGAACCACCTAGACCATTCTTCTTAATATCATCAACGATATTAGTTGCCATACTCTGTAATTGTCCAAGTACTGAAGTTAAGAATCCTTTATAATCGCCGTTTCTTAATTTATTAATATCACCGAATGGTTTACCAATAGATCCACTTCCTAAATAACGAACAGCTCCACCCCAGAAAGGAGCGGTTGAATATGTTAGTGCAAGAACGTTAGATAATTGGTCCATAAAAAGAACCTTTGGGTTTGCACCATATAAAGACTTCATTTGATATTGAAACTTAAGTGTAAATTCTTTATCAAAAAGAAGACCTTTATCTCCACGTACAACCATTGATGCAATTTTATTATACGGTCCAAATACGTGGTTTGGATAAGTTCCTTTTAACGGATCGAATCCAGCTCCATGAGCTTCCATTTGAGCAACTTGTACTCCGTTTAATCCTTGGCCAGCTCCCATAAAAGCCTTACCAACTTTATTACCCATCAGCGCTTTACCCAATTTACCTCCTGAATTTTCATTATTAGTTGAGGTAATTGTTTGAACATCCGCTTCAACATCTTTCCAATCATATTTGTAACTAAGTGCTAGAATTTCAGCTAAACTATTTCCAGTTTCTTCTGACATCCATGTAATTGCTCTTGCAACATCTGGGCTTTTTCTTGGGATTTTACTACCATCTTGACCAACTGAAAAAGGCGTGATAATATCGTCTTCAACTGGATATGCAAATCTTCTTAATGTAACCATGTACGTATTTGGTATTTTACCAAGATATTTACACATTGCAAAATCAGAATAATTATAACGATATCCTAAAGATCCTTTGTCATCGGTTATATTGATAATATTTCTAATTGTTGGTTCAATAATTGTAGCAGCATCAATTTTATTATAAACAGGATCTGCGGTTTTATCTTGTGCAGCATTATCAACCGGACTTAATGGCGTTCCTCTATATTTAAATAGAGAATATCTGTTAAAAGATGAATATGGGGCTTTGCCATCATTAACCTTTTTTCCATTAGTAGTTGATCCAGCGGGTGCCTGCTCTGCTTTATCTAGAGTGTAGAAATACGAATCATCTACTTGATTATATAATTTACCCTCACCTGGCCCAGGTGCAACATTATTTTTTACACCACTAAATGAATTATTTTTACCAAAATTCTTTATTGGTTCAGTAGGACTAGTGATGTTGTTTGACTGTAACACTGTTTCAGGCAATTCATCGGATGATGCAATAGTTTTAGTAGCATCTTTAGTGTCAATTTTCTTATATTTCTTCTTTGGAGCGGGGCCAGAAGGCTTCGAAGCCTTTTTTGGATCTTTTCCTAAATTCCAAGCAGCATTATATGCTTTGTCTGCTCCACTAATAAAACCGTCTATAATACCAGGCATTCTTGTTAACGAATATTTTTAGGCAATATTTACCTATCTTATATATTCATAGTACTTTAAATGAGCCCAGAAATTAATAATCCCATAAATTAGAATAATGGCATCTAATATATCCTGGCGCGTTGATTTGGGCGCCGTTTTTGTACGATTTTCTAAACCTTATATTAAAGTCAACATCTTCACTAGTTCCTATTGTATCTTTCCATTCAATGTCAGATTTCCTTTTATGAATAAAAAGCCATGGAGCCATAACAATCATACCGGGTTTAACATGATTTATAACCCATTCTCCACCAACCTGTTTAAATTTGTAGGATTCTAAATTTTCAGTTGAATAAGTTGCAGATCCTTCTGGCCATCTATGATCCGCACTATCAAACCATGTTGTATTTGAATAGAAATCTAATTCGCTGTTTTGATTATATATGTTAACTAATAGATCTAAATAATTTGGTAGTATAAGGTCATCTGAGTCCATGTATGTGATTAAATCTCCAGTTGTGATAGTAACACCAACTTGACGCGGAATTCCTCGATAGTATTTCTGATCACCAACCAGATCATACATATTAGGAGTTCCTGTTTTAGACACATATGCATATTTAATACGGTCTTCATGTTTATATTTTTCTAAATATAAACTATGCGCTATGTCACAATCATCACTAACTATTACTAATTCTGAGTTAGAATAGGTTTGATTCAGGAAACTATCTACTGCTCTTATGAATTTATCAATTGGATTCTTTCTTGACCCAGGATAGTCCCCTAAATATGCCTGCATAACTATAGAAATCTTAGGGTTAAGTATCATCCTTTATCTATTTTATCTAATTCAACTGAATCTGGCCGGTATAAGAGTTTATCAAAATAGTCCTTGCGATCAGGTTTTCTAACATCTAAAAACTTTTTAAGTGCTATTATAAATTCATCTCTTGTATGATAATAATATTGTCCTTTAGAATAAAAAGATCGATTTGAAAGTTCATATAATTCTTTCAAATGTTTTTCAATAAAGAAATCTTGTAGATTTTTAAATAATTCGTTTAATTCATACTGTGTTTTAACACAGAAAATAGAATCAACAACAAACATGTAACTTTCCCATTTTTCAGAAAATACACGTTCTAATTCAGAAATTGTAGAATATTCTTTTCGGCTTAGATTAATTTTAGTTTGTTTACCTTCAAAGTTACCATCAAAAGTTAGGCCAAAGAAATATCTTTTGAGAAAATCAATATCGTCATATAACTTATCAATTTTAAGCATATATCTAGGCATGGTGTCATCAAATTTGACATCATATATAATAGCTCTTACAGGAAATAAAATGTTTGGGAATCTTTTGTTAGATAAAAGAGCATAAATTTTCTCGCCTTTTGTATATAGCTTATGCTTTATCATGTTCTAGATATGTAACATTATCAAAGAATGATAATATGTTTTCATTCTCTATTTTTTTATCTGAAATAAGATTAAGATTAAATTCAAAATCTCGATAATAGAAATCAGTAACCGTCTCTTTAAGATTAGAGATGGTTACTGGTTCTAAATTTTTAAATAAGTAAAGGATTTTCTGATCAGTGTGAAAAATGAGTACAGATTCTAAGATTTTGAAAATATGAAGTCCAATTACAGATTGTTTTGGTTCCTCTCCATACGGACACGATTTTGCTAATTTATTTGAAATTGTATGATAGTCAATTATAGTGCTATAATTAGACTCACTCATTTTCAAATAACGAACATAATCTCTCCTATGTTCAGACCAGATACAATCAATAATTAAACCCATTTTTATACAAGAAGAGATTGAAGTTTATTAATCTGAGTATTAAGTTCAGAAATTCTAGCTTCAATTTCAGCCTTATTTGGCTGATAATGTTCTCCCCAATCTTTGATTATTTTTATTTGATCAGAATCATTAGTGCTTCCGAATTCTAAACCACAATCTTCTGAAATATCTAGAAGAAATTTGATTTTATTTTCGGAAGCATCATTAGATTCAAAATCATAAACAATAGTTGAACTGTAACCTTCTCCAGCTGAGTTTGCATTATCATCCTCAACGTATTTTATTACGCCATTGTCTGCCAACTGAACTGTAATAGATTGCATAGTCAATTATTATTTTCTAGCTGATCTTAATTGATTAGCTTGTTTACTTAATTCTCTTGAACGTTTCTTATCTTCGCGATAAGTTTCTTTACTCTTAACTGCCGTTAAGGACCAAGACTCTTCTAATAAAGAAATTTCTTCTTCATTATAACCTAGCCCTACCCAAGTTTCTTTCATCTTATCTAAGATAGTTTGAAGTTGGTTTTCAATAGCGTCCATGTTTGCTTTTTCGTTCATTTCATGGATTCTTTTACCTTCTTCTTTGGCTTTTTTATACCACTCTTGTCTTTGTGGTGAAAAGAAACTTAGCTTTTCTTTTTCGCGTAAAACACCGTACGCTTTTAGTTGCGCTCTGCGAGCTCTTCTGTTAGGAATTTGATTCATTGTAATAGTTGTTTAAAAAAAGGGTGACTTCATCGTAAATATACGATTGTAGTTTATCTATTTGAATTTGTGAAGTGACTACCTGAGAAATTGTTTTAATCATTTCATCTCTAGACTCATCACTATTTTCTAGCAGCATGTCAAATACTTCGCGCTTTGGAAGATTAACTCCTAGATTTAATTTTAAAGTTTCAACATTCTTAGAAGATAACTTTATGATTAAATTTTCCAGAGGTGATTTTTCAACAGGAGCAGATACTTTCGATTGTATAATTTTTGGAGCTTCTTCCTTAACGGATTTGGCTTCATTTTTATTAGAAGGTGAAATTACTGTAGTTGACGGAAATGGTAAATTATTAATATCATCTACTTTTTCTAAAAATTCAGTTGCTACACTTTTAAATATTTGTGTTCCATCGGTAAAAATATAAAATTCAGAATCTTCTGATTCTACTTCGACAACTTTACCAAAGTGATCACCTTTCTTCCATTGAAATCTTTTGACTTCTTGTGCTGTTTCAGTATTATTTTCCATAATTTCTTTCTTAAAAAGGTTTTTAATCTTCGATACTATAAAACTCGACATCAGTTGATTCATTGTATTTTTGCATGAATTTTTCTATAAATCTTTCAGATGCTTTTGCTTTTTCAGATCCCATCCAGCATTCAACTCTCTTGATATACATGTTATAAAAATAATGAGATCCTTCTTCTTTAAGTTTATTTTCTAATATCTTTACATCTTCTGGATAATGTCTAATGTTAAATCCCATAATATTATATTATTTATTCGTTATTCCATACTATCTCCTGGTAAACAGGAATTCCAGCCTTATTAAGTAATTCTACACCTGAAGTATCTCTATAATCCTCACAATAATAAACTTCGGCAACTCCAGCTTGAATAATCAATTTTGCACAATCAAAACAGGGCATGGTAGTTGTATATAGCGTCGTTCCAATTGAACTAATTGTACTTTTAGCCAATTTTGCTATCGCATTCGATTCAGCATGTAGAACCTCTTTTTTAGTAACATATCGATGACAAGTACATGAATTATCAGTAGATAATATCCATCCAGCATCTTCTAGTAGTTCAGCTCCGGCTGGATTCTCCCAATATGTTGTTTGTTTATACTCACATTGATTTTCAAAACCATGTGGAGTTCCATTGTAACCAACACTGATGATTTGCTCATCTTTGACAATGATACATCCGACTTTTCTACGTTCGGCGTAACTTAACTTGGCGATCTGGTACGCCATCTGCATATAGATCTTATTAATCGGTATTCTTGGCATATTAAATAAAAAAGGATCTGAATAATTATATTCAGATCCTTGATTTAGTTTCTTATTTAACGAGATTATTCTCCGGCTTCAGGCTCGTCAGAAGATTCTGGTGATTGTCCAGATTCGGCCAATTTAACTTCTTGAATTTTCTTATCAAATGCTTCGGAAATCATATTTAGAGCAGCTTCATAAGCTTCTAATCCAAATTCTTCTTTACATTCTTTAAGAGATTTAGCAGCTAATCCAGCAACTAATGCTGCATTTTCGCACATATAACTTTCAATTGTATGTTCATCATGCGCATCGCTTTCCCAAGCTTTAGCTTCTTTAGTTACCATTTCATAACATTCTGATAAAATTTCAGAAACGGCTTTTTCAACTACTTCAGCCTTTTCAGCTTCTGCTGGTTTTTCTTCAGATTCATTGGCTTGAACTTTTTCAGCCTCATCTTCGTCATGTTCTTCAGGAGTGCCTAAATTAACAACTTCTTTTTCGATTTCTTCAGATCTATCCATTTCTGAAATAAACTGATCAAATGATTTATATCTCATCTTATTTAGATTTTTTTATTATACTTTTATATATTAAAGATCTTCACCTTCTTTTGGTTCTTTAAGGAATGTATAACCGTCAGGAATATGTCCCCAAATAAGAAGTGATTTTAACCATCTAGTCATTTCTCCATCTCTAAAGAAATACGGTGATTTCATATTCTGCTTCATTCCAATCATTCGACTATTAAATGAAACTTGTTTACCACACCAAAACCACATAGCTGGGGTCCAATTTTTTTCAGCATCTTCAAACGTTTTGCCAGATGGTATCATCTTAATAAGCATTTCGGCTGATTCTTTACCAGTGTCGATGCCTGCGTTCTTTGCCTGTTTCTGAGTTAAACCTGCATCTTGGCCATGTCTTGACTCTCTAAACTGTTTAATCTGAGCTGGAGTCATATTGATTAATTCCTTCCAAGATTTATACAAATCCTCAGAAGGTTCAGCGCTTCTGTCTTCAGCTTCAAGAATAAATTGTTCGAAAGTTTTAAACTTCATTACGCCTTAGGTTTCTTATTATACTTTCTTTTAGGCTTTGCTTCTACTGCAGAAGAAACGGCAACTTCTTTTTTAGGCTGCTTTTTAGCTTTTGGTTTAGCAGTCATTTTAGGAGTTTCTTTCTTTGCTTCAAATGCTTTTACCTCAGCATGATCGCTTGCAATAGAATCTTCTTCATTTTTCTTAAGGTAGTTAAATGCTAACAATACTACACCAAGAACAATTGCAATTGAGAAAATAATTTGTGTTGTCATAATTTAATTTTTAAAATGGTTAATTAATACTCTATATATCTAGACAAAAAAAGGGACCCTTTCGGGTCCCTTACCAACTAGAAGCTGACATTTACTCTTGTTCTTTAGTAGTATCTGTGTTTTCAGTTTTGGCGATAAACAAAGTTTCCAGGGTCGCAATTAGGTCATTTGCTTCGCTAACTTTACGTACTAAAGCATCCATCTCATCGATGATTTGATGGTGTTCTCCGATCCCAACAGAGTTTTGGTAATATACCTCAAGAGTTGCCAACGCTTCTTTTCGTTGAGCCTCGTATCGAGCTTTTAATGCTTCTACTTTTAATGATGCCATTTTCTTCGTTTGTTTAAAATTATATTGATTCAACTAAAATTGTTTCAAATTTATTCACATAATTTATTAGTGCTAGTTCTTTTGCTTTGGCTTCAATATCAACATCAATGTTAAGGCCATAAGATTCTATCTTTTCATAGATATAATCAGCATGCGCTCTGTTTACAACAGTAGCATCCTCATATAATTTCTTACATGAACTATAATGTGTGAGTTGACGTATACCATGAATATCCCACGTTGTTGCAGCTAATTTAAGAGCATCTTCAACCAACATAGGATCTTCAT